>Ga0326727_10000263_pt1 | contig 222643 bp, 190 predicted proteins | sample MB2enrmetagenome_FD_207643 | JGI IMG/M metagenome (GOLD analysis project Ga0326727, IMG submission 207643) | Lab enriched peat soil microbial communities from McLean, Ithaca, NY, United States - MB29MY | ecosystem: Environmental > Terrestrial > Soil > Wetlands > Peat | place: USA: New York... | reverse complement strand
CGCGTCGAAACCGCTTCACTCCGCGGCGAACCTTCTCTTCTCCTCGGCGAACATCCTTCTCTCCCCGGCGAAACCAGGTTTCACGCGGCAAGATCCGCTCCTCTCCGCCTCCGGAGCGCTTCACTCCGCCACTGGACCGCTTCTCTCGACGTGAAGAGCGCTCCTCTCCGCGTCGAAACCGGTCCACTCCGCGCGTGAGCCTCTTCTCTCCGGGCGCGAAGCCCTCTTCTCGCGGCGAAGTCCGCTTTCCTCGCGGCGAGATCGGCCTTGCTCGCGGCTTTGTCCGCTTGCCTCCCGGCAAGATCCGCCTCACCCGCGGCGCTGTCCTCTTCTCTCCGGGCGTGAAGCGCTCTTCTCCCGGCGAGGTCTGCTTTCCTCGCGGCGAGATCGGCCTTGCTCGCGGCCTTGTCCGCTTGCCTCCCGGCAAGATCTGCCTCACACGCGGCGCTGTCCGCTTCCCTCCGGGCGTGGACCGCTCTTCTGCGGGCGAAGTCCGCTCCCCTCGCGGCCAGGCGCACCTTCCCGCCGACCTGTCCTCGTTCTCCCGCCCCTCACGCCGGATCGATCGCCCTCGCCAGCGCTCTCCTCGCCAGCCTCCCGATGACGAACAGCGCCACCGCCGCCGCGAGCAGCCCGCTTCCCAGCGCGATCCACCGCGCCGCGCCGAGGTCCGGCGTCTCTCCCGCGAGCAGCGCCGCGGCGTCCTCCACCAGCGAGCCCGCGTACACGTAGAACAGCGTGATGGGCAGCAGCCCCCCGGCGGTCCCGGCGACGAAGTCGCGCACGCGCAGCGGGGTCGAGGCGAGGACGTAGGTGAGGACGTTCTGCGGCACGAACGGCGTCATGCGCAGCAGGAAGGTGATCTTGAGCCCGTCCGCCGCCACCGCGCGCCGCACGGCCGCGATCCGCCGCGCGTCGGGGCTCTCCACGTCCTTGCTCGCGGGCCACACCCGCGGGACGACGACGCGCCCGAGCAGGAAGGCCAGCGTCATCGCCGCCGTCACCAGCGGCAGCCCCAGCGCCAGCCCCAGCGGGAAGCCGTAGGCGTACCCCGCGACGCCGGCCATGATCCAGAAGGGCGCCCCGATGAGCGACCACCCCGTCAGGAACCCGAGGAGCCCCAGCGCGCCGCCCGGCCCCGCCGTGCGCACGAAGCCGACGAAGCCCACCCCCCAGGCGCGCGCCCACGGGATGCGCATCATCAGGTAGGGGAGCCCCGACAGCGCGACGACGCCGGCCAGGCGCAGGAGGAGCCGTCGACTTGGCCGTATCACCGGGTGGATGCTAACAGGGACGGAATCGCCCGCACCGGGGGGCGCGTTCGATCCACGATGACCACACCCTTCGTGCCCCGCGTCCTCCGCCCCCGCCGCGCTGCCCCGGCCGACGCCGTGCGGCCCACCCGGGCCGACGTGAACCTCGAGGCCCTGCGCCACAACCTGCGGGTGGCGACGCGCCACGCCGGCGGTGCGCGCGTGTGGGCGGTCCTCAAGGCCGACGCCTACGGCCACGGCGCGCCCGCGGTGGCGCGCACGCTCGAGCGGGCGAAGATCGACGGCTTCTGCGTGGCCCTGCTGGAAGAGGCGGTCGAGCTGCGCGAGGCGGGCATCGTGGCGCCCATCCTGGTCATGGGGGGCCACTACGGCACCGCGCACGACGAGGTCGTCGCCCGCAGCCTGACGCCGGTGGTCCACGACGCGGGCCAGCTCGAGGCGTTCGCGCGGCTGGTGCGGTCGGGGGAGACGGCGGGCCCGGTCGACGTGCACCTGAAGGTGGACACGGGGATGGCGCGCCTCGGGGTGACCATGGCGGCCCTGCCGGCGCTGGCGGCGCGCATCGCGCAGATGCCGGAGGTGCGCGTCCACGGGCTGATGACGCACCTGGCCTGCGCCGACGCGCCCACGGTCGAGGAGACCGAGGAGCAGATGCGCCTCTTCGACCAGGCGACGGCGCTGCTCGCGCGCCACGGCGTGCGCCCGGTCGTGCGCCACGCGGCCAACAGCGCGGCGCTGCTCCGGGCCGAGGCGCGGCTCGACGCCGTGCGCCCGGGCATCGCGCTCTTCGGGGTGTCGCCGTGCCTCGAGGGCGGCACGTCGCTGACGCACGAGCTCAAGCCGGTCATGCGCGTGCGCACCGAGGTCGTGTCGGTGCGCGAGATCGAGTCCGGGGCCGCCGTCGGCTACGGCGCGACCTGGCGCGCGCCGCGAGCCTCGCGCATCGCGACCATCCCCATGGGCTACGCCGACGGCCTCTCGCGCCGCCTCGGCAACCGCGGCCACGTGCTGGTCCGCGGCAAGCGCGCCCCCATCGTCGGCGCCGTGTCGATGGACATGACCATGGTGGACGTGACGGAGATCGAGGGCGCGAGCCTGCGCGACGAGGTCGTCGTGCTCGGCTCCCAGGAGGGCCCGCTGGGGCGCGACTTCATCGGCGCCGGAGAGGTCGCCGCCCACGCCGACACCATCGCGTGGGAGGTGCTGACCAGCGTGTCCCGCCGGGTGCCGCGGTTCTACCGGGAGCCCTGATCGGCGCGTGAACGTGTACTAGACTCGCCGGCCGAGTGGCCCCCACCGCCGACGAAGCCCCGCGTCCACCGCCGACGCCGTCGATGCTCGACCGGATCGCGAAGCTCACCGACGTCGTGTACGCGCCGGTGCTGGGGGCGCTCGACGAGGTGGGGCAGACGGTGGTGCTGGCGGTGCGGACCGTGCTCTGGACGGTGCGTCCGCCGTATCGCCCCGCGCAGCTGCTGCTCGCGCTCGACTTCATCGGCGCCGGGTCGACCTTCATCGTCGCCCTGGTCGGCCTGTTCACCGGGATGGCCTTCACGGTCAGCACCATCGTGGGCTTCCGCCAGTTCTCGGCCGAGGGCATGGTCGGCGGCGTCGTGGCCCTCGCCCTGGCGCGCGAGCTGGCGCCGGTGCTGGCGGCCGTCGTCGTCACGGCGCGCGCCGGCAGCACGATGGCCAGCGAGCTCGGCAACATGCGCGTCACCGAGCAGATCGACGCCATCACCACCATGGGCGTCAGCCCGCTGCAGTACCTGGTCGCGCCCCGCGTCCTGGCCACCACGCTGATGATGCCGCTGCTGGCCGTCTGCTTCGGGGTCGCCGGCCAGTCGGGCGCCTACATCGTGGCGGTGGTCTGGCAGGGCATCGATCCCGGGCTCTTCTTCGACAAGATCGCCCAGTTCATGGAGGTGAAGGACCTGCGCATGCTGGTGGTCAAGAGCCTGGTCTTCGGGTTCGTCGTCAGCTGCATCTGCTGCCGCAAGGGCTTCCAGGCGTCGGGCGGCGCACGCGGGGTGGGGGAGGCGACCGCCAAGGCGGTGGTCGCCAGCATCGTCGCCATCTTCGCGTTCGATTACGTCATCACGACGCTGATGACGGACATCTGAGGGCTCACTTCGCCGACAGCACGGCGGTGTTCAGCGGCTTGAAGTTGGCCCCGGCGGGGTAGCCGTAGCTCACCCAGCGCGTGAACAGCGGGTTCTCCTCGTCGGTGGTCCCGTTGTCGGTCGGCCAGGTGATGTCGTTGCCCCATCCCCACACGGTCACGCCGAAGCTCGCCGTGGTGGACGCGGTGGTGATGACGTGGACGCCGTTGTTGCAGTTGCCGACGCCCTGGAAGTTGCCGGTCGACAGGTCCACCCGCGTCATCTGGTAAGTCCCCGCTGTGTCCACCGGCGTCCACCCGGTGAGCACCCCGGCGCAGTCCAGCGTGACGTCCGGCATCTGCCCGGTCGCGGGGTCGGCCAGGCGCACCACGACCAGGTTGGTCTCGGGGTAGGTCGGGTCCGTGAAGAACGTGTACCGCGGCAAGAACTGCGCGGGCGGGATGACGTTGATGAACTCGGGATCGCCGGTGCCCAGGTCGAACGGCTGCCCCCCCGTCATGTAGCTGGCCAGGTAGAACGGGTGCTGCGCGTCCTGGCTCCGGACCACGAACGGCCCCGGCGAGTCGAACTCGGCGAGCTGCTGCGCGGAGATGCTCGTGGGAGCCCCGGGGGGCGGCGAGGGATCGAACGTGAGCTCCGTCCCGTCGACCACGCCGACGATGCGCCAGGGCACGATCTCCTCGGTCGGCGGCGAGCGCGTGCGGTAGCGGACCGCGACGTACTCGCTCCCCAGCGCGCGCACCGGCGGCAACATCTGCTCGGCGCTGTCGGCGCGCTCGTTGGCCAGCGGCAGGTCCATCAGCGTCGAGGCGCCGATGACCGCCACCGGGTGGTTGGACTGGATGGCGGTCCCCGTGAGCTCGGCCGACTGGGTGAACTGCAGGTACTGCCCCTGGTCGAGCGTGTACGTCACGCTCGTGCCGGCCGCGGTCCCGTCGACCCCCTGGCCCGCCGTGATCGTCGCCGTGGGCTTGACGGTGACGCTGGTGCCGTCCTGCGAGGCGATGACCACCGTGGTGGGGCCGGCCCGGTCCTCGGTGAACAGCGTCGGCGCGCTGTAGGCGTCGGCCACGACGTAGTTCACGTCCCACGCGTTGGTCGGCACGAGCAGCGTCGACCCCGTCACGCGGGCGCTGCCGCCGCCGTACGGCAGCATCTGGTAGGCGACGACGGGGACGTTGGTCTTGATGTGGAAGGCCGTGCCCTTGCCCGTGCCGTGGAGCGCGGCGTCCCCCGCGATGGCGGGCTGGACGCCGGCAGGGCAGTTGGCGAGGACGCGGGGGTCGGTGGGGTTGGGGTCGCTCGTGTAGGTCGGGTCGCGCGACAGGAAGAGGATCGCGATCTGGTTGGTGGGCAGCCCCGCCGTGGGATCGAACGGTCCGTAGGTGATGCCGGTGCCCGTGCCGACCGGGATGCGCGCGAACTGCTCGATGGGCAGCACGGTCGTGCCCTGGGACACCTCGATCTTCGCCGGCTCCCCGGTCTTCCACTGGTTGACGACGAAGACGGCGTAGCAGACGCCCACCGCCTCCTGCGTCGTGTCCATCTCCACGGCGTAGAACTCGCAGCCGTTCGACGTGTCGTTGCCCAGCGAGTCGAGGCACGGGTTCACGCACGAGGCGCCGTCCTCCGCGCCGGCCTCGCTCTCCTCGCACTGCTCCAGCGAGCTGCACTGGTAGATGCGGACCCCGCACTTGTAGACGTAGCCCGGATCGCCGGGATCGCAGTACGTCGGGGTCGGGCAGTCGACCTGCACGTCGAGCGGTCCGCCCTCGACCAGGGGGCCGTCCTTGGGGACGTCGGCGGTCGCGTCGACGATGGGGGCGGGGGAGGGACCCGCGTACAGCCCCGTCCGGGCCCCGCAGGCCACGAACAGCACGGCGACGCCGAGCGAGGCGAAGGCAAGGCGAGGAGCAGGGAAGCGGCGGCGCACGCTGGGATGGTAGTCGACCCGCACGCGGCACGCTGCGGCGCGCAGCCTCTTCGTGACGCACCACACGACTCCGCTGCATCGACCGGAGCGGAACGCCTGCGCAGCGTTCGCCAGGGGGGGTCGTCTTGTAGGCTCACCAGGTCGCCCCCCTGGAGGTGTTCCGTTGGACAAGGCCCGAAACGATCTCAGCGCAGCCGTGCCCAAGTTCTGTCTCGCCCTGGAGGAGCACCGGCGTACGCCGGACGGACGGGTGCGGACCTCGCAAGAGCTCCTCAACACCTTCTTCCCGCACGACGAGAAGGTGTCCACCGACAAACTCTTCAAGTACCTGCCCAACGAGGTGCGCGGTCCCATCATCGCCGCCTGGGGCATCCGCGGCATCAAGGCCGCGCTGCGCGACAACGACGAGCGCATCCAGGGCGTCGTCTACGACGCGCTGATCGCGGGCGACGTCGATCACTCCGCGTTCGAGGAGGGGCTGACGCCCGAGACGCTGGTGCGCTGGGTCCCGCTCGGCGACCTGTGGGCGTTCTGGCGCGGCGGCAAGCTGACCAAGCAGGCCATCCACAAGGCGCTCTCGACCGCCTACGAGCTCTACCTGTTCGACGCGCGGTGGTTCCTCGACACGATCTCCTCGCGGCAGGGCGCCCTCAAGGGCACGGCCGTCCTGTCCGACGGCCTCACGAAGGACGAGCTGACGCAGTGGATCCAGAAGATCCACGAGTCGGGCGACGGCACGCCCAAGGGCCTGGTCGGCGCGCTGGGCTGGGAGAAGATCGTCGCCAAGACGCCGAACGACGTGCTGGTGGCGGTGCTCGACGCGGTGGCGGGCAAGGTCGGGCTGGTGACGCCGTCGCCGTCGCGCGAGTCGACGCCGCGGCTGCCGGAGCCGGCGAAGGCCGAGGCGAAGGCGGCCGCTCCCGAGGCGAAACCCGAGCCGAAGCCGGAGCCGAAGGCGGAGCCCGCGCCCTCGCTCACTCCGCAGGTGCCGATGCCCGCCGCCGCCGCGGCCGCCGCGGCCGCCGAGGCCGCCGAGGCCGAGAAGGACGCCGTCGTGAAGGTGGAGCCGCTCCGCCCGACGGACAAGCCGCCGCCCGCCGAGGACGGCTCCTGGTCGGCCGTCCCGCCGCCGCCCCCGCCGGAGGGCGCCCTCACGCTGGGGCCGGACGAGGGCATCAACGTCGTCATCGACGACGACATGTTGCTCAGCGACAAGGCCGCCCCGCCCACCGCCCCGCGCATGCGCGCTGCCACCCCCGCCGAGGAGGACGCCGAGGCCAAGCCCGGACGCCGCTCGGAGCGCCCGCCGGCCCGCCCGCCGACCCGTCGCTGAGGACCGTCACACTCCGCCGTGCCCGTCCGATGAGCGGGCATGCTCGCCCTGGCCCGCGCTGTCGGGCTCGTCCTGGCGCTCGCGCTCGAACCGCCCTCCGTGCCGCTGCTGCGCAACCCGCGCTTTCACGATCCGATGGTGGGCGGCGTCCTCGGCGGATACGCAGGCGACACCGGGCTCGACCTCGGGGGCGTGAAGCTCCCCGTCCTCAGCTGAGCGCGAGCATCCGCTCGATGGGGAGCTTGGCGCGCTCGAGGAGGTCGGCGCTCATCTCGATGCGGGGCGTGAGGTCGCGCAGCGACAGGTACACCTTCTCCAGCGTGTTCATCTTCATGAAGGGGCACTCGTTGCATGCGCAGTTGGCGTCGGGCGGGGCCGCGATGAAGGTCTTCTCCGGCGCCGCCTTGCGCATCTGGTGGAGGATGCCGGCCTCGGTCACGACGATGAGCTCCCTGGCCGGGCTCGACACCGCGTACTTCAGCAGGGCCGTGGTCGAGCCGATGAAGTCGGCCATGGCCAGCACCGCCTCCTCGCACTCCGGGTGCGCGATGACCAGCGCCCCCGGGTGCCGCTCCTTGAGGCCCACCAGCTTCCGCAGGCTGAACGTCTCGTGCACGATGCAGCTCCCCGGCCAGAGCTTCATGTCCCGCCCGAGCTTCTTCACCAGATAGGCGCCGAGGTTGCGGTCGGGGGCGAAGAGGACCTGCTTGTCCGCCGGGATGCTGCGCACGATCTTCTCGGCGTTGGACGAGGTCACGATGTAGTCGCTGAGGGCCTTCACCTCGGCCGTGCAGTTGATGTAGCTGACGACGACCGCGCCCGGGTACCGGGCCTTCCACGCGGCGAACCGGTCGCCCGGGCAGCCGCTGGCGAGCGAGCACCCGGCCGCGAGGTCGGGCAGCACCACGATGCGCTCGGGGTTCAGGATCTTCGCCGTCTCGGCCATGAAGTGCACGCCGGCGAAGCAGATGACGTCGGCCCTGGTCTTCTTGGCCTCCTGCGCCAGCTGGAGCGAGTCGCCGATGAAGTCGGCCACGTCCTGGATCTCGCTCTCCTGGTAGTAGTGCGCGAGGAGCACGGCGTTGCGCTCGCGCTTCAGGCGCTGAATCTCGGCCTCGAGCTCCCGGTCGTCCATGGGGTGAAGCTAGGGCCGCGGGGGCCGGGTCTCAAGGGCGGGCGGGCACTCCCGCCACGCCCCCGGCCTCGTCCCGGGCGCGACGGGCTCCACGACCTCGCGGTCCCGCACGGCGGCGGCGTTGCGCGCGATGAAGGCGAGCGGGAGCAGCGCCACCCCTGCGACCACCACGGCGGCCACGGTGGGCGCGGAGCACGCTCCGCCCTGGGAGCACTGCACCTGCCCCGCGCCGAACACGAGCGCGCCCATCCCCGCTCCCAGCAGCATCGCGAGGGCTGCGTTCCTCTCTTGCCCGTCGTCCGCGAAGGAACGCCGGAGCACCACGTCACGGACCATCGGAGCCGTCACCGTCACGTCCCGGCACCGGGTCGAGCCGTCCGGGGCGGTGCCGCGCTCGGTGATGACCTCGGAGCGGGCATCCACCGTGGGGCGAGGAGGCCCCTCCAGCCGCGTTTCCTGGATCTGCGCGACGCAACCGGCGAGCGGGACGGCGAGGCACGCCAGTGCCCACCTCGTCGGTCCGCGCGGATGCACATCATGGACGTAGTACGCGGCGCCAGCATGTGCTCGTCTCCTCTGGTGGCCCGGGCGCGGGCGCGTCAGCCGAGCTCGCCCTCGGGAGGCGCGCCGCGGACCGTGAAGAAGCCGAGCAGCGCGCCGCGCTCGTCGGCCACGTGCGCGCGCACGGCCACGACCTCCCCGGGGCGAACCGTCAGGTCCTCCCGGCACCGCTCGAGGAAGTCGGCCGGGTATCCCCAGAGCCCCTTCGAGCGCAGCGCGAGCGCCGAGATCGCGCCGGCCGGATGTCCATGGCGGCAGTGTAGCGGGGCCGCCCCGTCTCGAGGAACGCGAGACCGAGCGCGAAGCGGCGACAGCTGAGGTGAGCGAGGGGCCGCACGGATCCGCAGCTCAGCTAGAACCGGTACCCCACCCCCAGCGTCGGTCCCCACACGAGGGACCCCAGGCTGTTGCTGCTGCCGGCCTGCCACTCGGCGTCCACGTCCACGACGAGGAACGCCGCGCGCCGGGGCGCGAAGTCGTAGCCGACGCGGAGCAGGGCCTCGGGGCCGAACGAGACGATGGGGGTCCCCGTGGTCGCCCGGTTGATGGTGAACAGGGCGAGCCCCAGCCCACCCCCGACGCGGAACCCGCTGCGCGTGGCGTACTCCACCGTTCCGCTGGTCGCCGCCTCGAAGACGCCGAGCCCCCCGTACGTACGGCCCCCGATCGCGCGGAGGTTGAAGTTGCCGCTCAGCGCCCCGCTGCTGCCGTACGAGAACATGAGCCCCGCACCGAGGATCGACAGGTCGTAGAGCCCGCGGTAGCCGCCCACGACGGCGAGGCTGGGCCCCCCGAGCGGCCGCGGTGGTGCGGGCGGGCTGGAGGGCGGCGCGGCTTCCACGGGCGCGGGGGGCGGCGGCGGAGCGTCCTGCGCGGAGGCCACGCGCGGCGCGAGAGCGAGGCTCGCCGCGAGCCCGACGGCGGCGCGCTTCACGGGCACACCTGCGCCGGCGTCTCGGAGGCGTCGGGGTCGTTGATGCCGTAGGGCTGCGCCTGCTGCGCGCGCTGGCAGACCCCGCTCGAGACGAGCTCGGCGCAGCTCTCCCGGCGGATGCACGCGCTGTCGTCCTCGCTGATGGCCGGGTACGTGGCCCCGTTGCAGCTGTCGGTCTCCACGCACTGGACCGAGCTCCCCGCGAAGTCCGGGCAGCACCCCTCCAGCACCGACACGGCCTCCTCGCAGTCCAGCTCGTCCTGCCGCAGCGGCCCTCCGCAGGCGAAGAGCACCGCGAGGCCCACCGCGGTGACGAGTGCAGCTCCGATGCGGCCGCGTGCCATGGCTCGATCGTAGAGCAGGCAGCGGGCGGGCACGCTCTTTTCGAGGGGTCGTCCCGGGCAGCTCGACTAGGGCTTCGAGTCCTTCCCGAGCAGCATCGCCGTCACGTGCCCGCCGAGCTTCTCCGACATGAGCTTGCTCACGAAGCTCTCGAGCTGCTGGCGCTCGGAGTCGTCGGTGAAGTGGAAGCGGATGCCCATGCCCGCGGGCTGCTCCTCGGTGGCCTTGGCGTCGTCCACCGTCCACATGACCTCGCCGTGCAGCTGGAGCTGCTCGGCCTGGCCGGGGATGGAGAGGACGAACACGAACTCGGTCCCCACGTCGAGCGGCTTGCTCGTGCGGATGAACGTGCCCCCCTTGGAGATGTTCTTCGCGTAGTCGGCGAAGAAGGTGTTCATCCGCTTGTAGTCGACCCGCAGGGTGATCGAGTGGCGGGTGGACAGGCGCCGCTCGGACCAGCGGACCTCGTCTTCGTCAGTCGGCGGGACCATGAGCATCTGAAGGTACCACGCGATACGATGGGCTTCCCATGAAGACGCCACGGCTGGACGAGCTCCGCGAGACCCTGGTCGACCTCCCGGCACGCCTCCGGACGGGCGCCCAGGTCGCCCGCCAGAGCGGTCTGCTCTTTTCGTTCAACCGCGAAGGGGTCCGCGCCGGGCTCCAGGCCCTCTTCTCGGGCAGCCGCAACCCGGCCCAGATCTATGGGCTTTACGCCCGGAACTCGCCCGACACGATGGCCGTCCTCTGGCGGGACCGCCACCTCACCTTCGCCGAGCTCGACTCGCGGATGAACCGGGCCGCTGCCGCGCTGCAGCGCCGGGGGTTCGTGCGCAACACGCCGGTCATCCTGATGATGCGCAACCGGCCGGAGTTCCTCGAGGTCCAGGTGGGCTCGGGGCGCATCGGGGCGGCCGGCGTGAGCGTCTCGTGGCGCTCGACGGCGGCGGAGCTCGTGTACCTGGCCAACCACAGCGGCGCCCGGGCCATCCTCTTCGAGGCCGACCTCTGGCCCGTCGTGCAGCAGGCTCTCCCCGACCTCCCGCGCCTCACGCAGCGGGACTGCATCGCGGTGGGGGGCGACATCCCGGGCTGCGACCGGTACGAGGAGGACTTCCTGGTGCCCCCCAGCGTGGCGCCGAACCTGGAGAAGGGCGTCGAGCAGGACGCGGCCGTCGTGATGTACACCTCGGGCACCACCGGCAAGCCCAAGGGCGCCGTGCGCAAGTTCCAGAAGGACGCGCTGCCGGCCGCCATGCGCATCCTGGCCGAGACGCCGATGCGCGTCGACGACGTGCACCTCGTCACGTGCCCGCTCTACCACGGCACCGCGTTCGCGTTCCTCACCATGACGCACGCCCTGGGCGCGACCTGCGCGCTCATGGACGAGTTCAAGCCCGAGACCTTCCTGCAGCTCGTCGAGCGCCACGGCGTCACCACGACCGCCGTCGTGCCCACCATGCTCCACCGCATCATGGCGCTCGGTCCCGAGGTGCTCGCCCGGTACGACACGCGCAGCCTGCGCGCCATCTTCAGCGTCGGCGCGCCGCTGCCCGGGCCGCTCGCCACCCAGGTCATGGACCACTTCGGCGACATCCTCTTCAACGTCTACGGGGCCACCGAGACCGGGCTGGTCACGCTGGCCAAGCCCGCCGACCTGCGCGCCGCGCCCGGGACCATCGGCAAGCCCATCCCGGGCAACGAGATCCGCCTGCTGGCGGAAGACGGGCGCGACGTCGCCCCGGGCCAGGTGGGCGAGCTCTACGCGCGCAACAAGCTCCTCGTCGCCGGCTACCACGACGATCCCGAGTCGACGCGGGCCAGCATGCGGGACGGCTTCTTCAGCGTGGGCGATCTGGCGCGGCGCGACCGCGACGGCCGCTACTTCATCGAGGGCCGCAAGCGGGACATGATCATCTCGGGGGGCGTCAACGTGTACCCGGCCGAGGTCGAGGCCGTGCTCGACAGCCACCCCGAGGTGCTCGAGGTCGCGGTCATCGGCGCGGACGATCCCGACTGGGGCGAGCGGGTGCAGGCCTTCGTGGTGCGCCGCGAGGGCAGCCAGGTCGACGAGGGGACGCTGAAGGCCTGGTGCCGCGAGCGTCTGTCGGGGCCGAAGGTCCCCCGCGACTTCGTCTTCCTGCCCGCCCTGCCTCGCAACCCCACGGGCAAGGTGCTCAAGCGCGAGCTGCGCGCGTCTCGGCGGCCGTAAGCGTATCCTGTGGCAGGAATGGGGGATCCGGCCACACAGCCCGGGAGGGACGACGCGGCGACCGTCGCGGAGCCGGCGGTCAGCGCGCGCCGCCCGGATCGCTCCAGCGGGCGCCTGCCCGAGCTCCCGTCCGGCGCCAGCAGCGCGGGCTCGCGCGTCACCTCCGTCGTCACCCCGCGCGAGACGCTCCACCTGCAGGAGATCGCCCGCACGCGGATCTTCGTCATCATCGCCGCCGTCTTCGCCGGGCTGGTCCCCTTCACCATCCCGCTGCTCGGCGGCGACCCCACCGCCAAGACCATCTTCATCTGCTCGAACAGCGCCATCGTCGCCTCCTGCGGCTGGCTGGCCTGGCAGCTGCGGCGCGACGAGGGCTACACCATCGCGCGCGCCACGACGGTCGCGTACGTCAGCGTCATCAGCGCGTTCGCCAGCATCTGGTACTTCGGCGTGTTCTCGCCGGCGCCGGCGGTCATCCCCTTCGGCCTGTCGTTCTTCAGCATCGGCCAGAGCCGGCGCGCCGTGCTGGGGGTGTACCTGACGTGCGCCTTCCTGCAGGGGGTGCTGATGCTCGCCATCATGACCGGGGTCCTGCCCGACCAGGGCCTCATCCGTGCGCAGAGCCTGACGCCCGTCCAGCAGGGGACCATCATGGTCATCCTGCAGGGCCTCTTCTTCGTCACCTACCTCACGCAGCGCAAGACCCGCCAGGCGACGCTCGACGCCATCGAGCAGCACGACCGCGTGCTGCGCTCGCTGCACCAGCGCGACGCCCTGCTGCGCGAGGCGCGGCAGGACCTCGCGCAGGCGCTGCAGGCGGGCGGGCTCGGGCGGTGGTCGGAGGAGGTGGTGGGGAGCTACCGCCTGGGGCGGGTCATCGGCCGCGGCGCGATGGGCGAGGTGTACGAGGCCACCCACGTGGAGACCGGCGATCCGGCGGCGGTCAAGCTGCTGCACCCGCACGTCCTGGCGCAGGCGGACCTGGTGCAGCGGTTCGTGCGCGAGGCCCGCATCGTGGCCTCGCTCAGCGCGGCGAACGTCGTGCGCGTGCTGGAGGTCTCGCCGCCCGAGGCGCCCGTCCCCTGGCTGGCGATGGAGCGGCTCAACGGCCTCGATCTGGCCGACTACCTGCGCGAGCACAAGCGCATGGGCCTCAAGGGCGTGCTGACCATGCTGCGCCAGGTCGGCCTCGGGCTCGACGCGGCGCGCGCCCTGGGCGTCGTTCACCGCGACCTCAAGCCGCGCAACCTTTACCTGTCCTCCCAGGGGGACATCTGGAAGATCCTCGACTTCGGCGTGGCGCGTGTCACCGGCGAGCAGACGCTGACCATCGACCAGATCGTGGGGACACCGAACTACATGGCCCCCGAGCAGGCCAACGGCGCGGCCGTGACGCACAGGACGGATCTCTTCGCCCTGGGTGTCATCACCTACCGGGCCCTCACCGGGCAGCCCGCCTTCGAGGGCGAGACCACCGCCGAGATCCTCTACAAGGTCGTCCACACGATGCCCGTCGCGGCCAGCACGCTGGTGTCCCTGCCATCCGAGGTGGACCTCGTGCTCGCCATCGCCCTCGCCAAGAACGCCGCCGACCGCTTCGATTCGGCCGCCGAGCTGGCCCAGGCCCTCGACGCCGCGGCGCGGAGCCGGCTCGATGCCGCGCTGCGCAGCCGCGCCGAGGCCCTGGTGGCGAGACTCCCGTGGGGCGTCGCGTAGTACGTGCACGTGCTACCTTTGTGAACCGCGGTGAGCATCGGACCGGGCGTGATCCTGGGCGGGAAGTACCGCCTTGAAGACTCCATCGGCCGAGGGGGTATGGGCGAGGTGTTCGAGGCGACGAACCTCGACACCGGGCACCGGGTCGCGGTCAAGGTCGTCAACCGCGCCTTCGCCGACGGCATGCTCATGGAGCGGCTGCGCCGCGAGGCCGAGGCCGCGCGCCGCGTGCAGAGCCCGTTCGTGCCGCAGCTCTACGAGGTCGACAGCACGCCGGAGGGGGAGCTCTTCCTCGTCATGGAGCTGCTCCGGGGCGAGACGCTGGCCGCGCACATGCGGCAGCGCGGCGGGCTGCTGGCGTGGGAGGAGCTCGTCGACATCGGGGCCGACGTGCTGCGGGGCCTCATCGACGCCCACGCGGCCGGGGTCATCCACCGCGACCTCAAGCCCGGCAACATCTTCATCGAGCCCTTGCCCGAGGGGGGGCAGCGCGCGCGCATCCTCGACTTCGGCGTGTGCAAGCTGGACGTGCACGACGGCGACTCCCTCACGACGACGGGCGAGGCGGTGGGCACCATCGCGTACATGGCGCCCGAGCAGATCCGCGGGGCCTCGAAGGTGGACGAGCGCGCCGACGTGTACGCGTTCGCGATGGTCATCTTCGAGACGCTGTGCGGGCGGCTGGCCTACGACGCGAGCGGCTCCATCGCCCTCATCGCGCAGAAGCTCGAGAAGCCAGCCCGCAGCATCCGCGACCTCGGCCGCATGCCCGTACCGCAGGGGCTGGAGGGGCTTCTGTCGCGGTGTCTGTCGCGCAGGCCGGCGGACCGGCCGGCCTCGGCGGCGGAGCTCCTGAGCCAGTGGCTGGCGCTGGGACCGGCCAACGTCGCGCCGGCGCCGGTGGCGGCCGGGGTGCACGCCAGCGAGCCGCCGACCGAGGTGGCGGTCACGGCGGCGCCGACCCGGACGACGCCGTCGGCCCGTCGCGGCGCACGGGTGGGGCTGCTGGTCGCAGGAGGAGCGCTGGTCGCCTCGTGCGCGGTCCTCGCGGCCGCGCTCAGCCTCCGCGCACCTGCGCCAGCGAGCCCGGAGACGACCGTCGCAGCCGCGCAGCCCCCGCCTGCCCCCGCCCAGGATCCCCCGGTCGCCCCTTCGTCCACTTCCTCGCCCTCGGCCCCCTCGTCCCCCGCACTCGAGATGCCTCCGGTCATCCTCGGCGGCGGGAGCGATCTACCGGACGCGGGCACCTCCGGCCGCTCCATGGGGGGCCGCACGCGCCCCGGCAAGCGCACGCCGGGCCAGGGGCCGGCGCCGCGCCGCGCGCCGACAGAGCCCCAAATCGTCAACGAACCGCGGTATTGATCGAGGCGGATGCTCCGGCGGCTCGGGCTCGCGGCGGCGGTCGCGGTGGCGCTCCTCGCGTCGTCCCTCTCGGCCCGCGCGGACGACGAGGCCCGGGACCGGTCGCGCGCAGCGTTCCGCCGTGGCGTGGCCCAGGCACACGAGGGCGACTACACGGCGGCGCGGGACTCGTTCCTCGAGGCCTACAAGCTCTTCCCGCACCCGAGCATCCTGCTCAACGTGGGCATCGCGCGGGCGCACACGGGAGAGTGGCTGGAGGCGGAGCAGGATCTCGTGCACTTCCTGGCCGACGACGGCGGCGCGCAGCCCGACGAGATCCTCAGCGCGCGCGCCGAGCTGGCGCAGACGCGCAACCACCTCGGGACCTTCCGGCTCCGGGTGTCGCCGGACGGGGCGCGCGCCATGCTCGACGCCCACCCCATCGCGCTCATCCCGGGGGGCTTCGTCGACGTGCGCACCACGCGCGGCGCGCACGAGCTCGACTGCGAGGCCGACGGCTACACGCCCACGCACCGCGCGGTCATGGTCGCCTCCGAGCGCGCGCCCAACGTGGATCTCACGCTGTCGCCCGTGGGCGCCGTCCACGCCACGCCCGGGGAGGGGCGCCACACGGCAGGGTGGTTCCTGCTGGGCGGCGGAGCCATGGCGGCCGGCATCGGCCTCTTCGCGGGCGTGCAGGCCGAGTCGCTGGCGCACGGCTACAACACGCCGGGCAGCGGCTCCTACCAGGACCCCTCCACGAAGGCGCGAGGCCTGGTCTACCGCACCTCGGCCGACATCGCGTTCCTCGGGGCCCTCGCCCTGGGCGGCACCGGCCTCTACTTCCTGCTCACCCGGCCCGACGCTCCGGCCCAGGCCTCGGTCGTCGTCGCGCCGGGGTTCGGGGGGCTCGCGGGCAGCTTCTAGCCGCCGCTGTCGAGCTCCAGCGACGCCATCAATTATCACGCTTTTCGCCGGAACCGGGGAGCTTCTGCCGGCGTCGATCCCGGTGTCTATCTCGGAACGGCGATGCAGCTCCTCACCCCCCGGCCCCTCCACGTGCGACGGCGCGCGGCGTCGCTCATCGACGTGGCGCTCGGGCCCGCCCAGCGCGCCGCGGTCACCCTGCCCGCGGGGCGATCGCTGCTGCTGCTCGGCGAGGCCGGCCACGGAAAGACCACGGTCGCGCTTCACCGCATCGCGCACCTGTTCGCAGCCGCTCCCCGGGACACGCGGGCGTGCGTCATCGTCCCCACCTCGGGCCTCGAGCGCTGGCTGCAGCCGCTGCTGCGCCGGCTGGGCGCGGACATCGAGGTGCTGGCCTACGAGCGGTGGGCGAGGGCGCAGGCGCGCGGCGCGTTCCGCGGGCTGCCACGCCGCGAGAGCGAGGACGGCACCCCGGGCGTGGCCCGCCTCAAGCGGCACCCGGCCCTGCGCACCGTGCTCGACGACGTGGCGCGGCGGGGGACGTCCGTGCGCGCCCGCCGGGCCGACCTGCTGCACCTGTTCGGCGACCGCCTGCTGCTCGAGCGCGTGGCGGCCGCGGCGAGCGGGACGGTGACGGAGCGCATGGTGGCCGACGCGCTGGAGCACACGCACGTGCAGTTCTCGCGGACGGCCGAGCAGGAGTGGGCGCACGTGACCGACCGCCGGCGGCTGGTCGCGGTCGATGGTCTCGCCCTCGACACCGGCACCTCCACGGGGGACGCAGGGTCGCTCGACACGGAGGACTACGCGGTGCTCTTCGAGCTCGACCGCCTGCGCGCGCTCCACCGCGGCGTCGCGCCCGCGCAGCCTCCCACCTACGATCTCATCATGCTGGACGAGGCGCAGGAGCTGGCGCCGCTCGAGCTGGCCCTGGTGGGTCGCAGCCTCGCGCCCGGCGGGACGCTCGTCGTGGCCGGGGACCCCGCGCAGCAGATCGATCCCGGCGTCACCTTCACCAGCTGGGAGGACACCCTGCGCGAGCTCGGCTGCGTCGAGCACGACACGGTCACGCTGGAGGTCGGCTACCGCTGCCCTCCGGAGGTGGTGAGCCTCGCCCACCACGTGCTCGACGGCGCCACGGCGGCCCCTGCCGGCACGTCCGTCTTCCACGCCGCCTTCCCCGACGAGGTGCAGCTCGCCGCGTGGATCGCGCGCGAGCTCGCCGCCGTCAGCCGACGCGACCGGACCGCCACGAGCGCCGTCATCTGCCGCTCGCCGCTCTTCGCGCGCCGCCTGGTCGAGCGGCTCCGCGCCGGGGTCCCCGCGCGGCTCGTGCTCGATGGCCAGTTCCTCGCGCGGGGCGGCGTGCAGGTGACCACCGTCGACCAGGTGCGGGGGCTGGAGTTCGACAACGTCGTCGTCCCCGACGCCACCGCCGCGACGTACCCCGAGCAGGGGGCAGCCCGGCGTGCCCTCTACGTCGCGGTGACGCGCGCCCGGCACCAGCTGGTCGTGGCCAGCGTCGGCGAGAGGACGCGGCTCTTGCCGGCACGCTAGTCTGACCCGGTGCCCCCCGAGGCGGACCGCGCGAACCTGTCGCTGCACGCGGCGAACCTGCTGCGCGACCGCTACGCGCGGGCGGCCGAGCGCGTGGGGCGCAAGGGACGCCCGCGGGGGCGCTTCCTCGCCGAGCGGCGCGCGCAGACCGCGGCGGCCCTCGTGCCCATCCTGGCGGCGCTCGCCGCCATCACGGGGGCGACCGCCGCGGTGACCCTGGCCACGGAGCCCGAGGCGCTGCGGCCGGCGGCCATCGCCCAGGCGTGCGTCGCCATCGTGCTGGGGACCTCGGCGCTGGCCGTGCCGTTCGTGCGCAGGAGCACACCGGCGCTGCTGGGCCTCGCCGCGGGCGCGCTCGCGCTGGCGCAGCTCGGCTGGGGACTGGTGGCGCACCTCTCGGGCGGCGCGTCGAGCCCGTGGCTGCTGGTGGTGCCGATCGTGCTGGTGGTCGCGGTGGGCCTCGTGCCTCTCCCGCCGCGCGTCGCGGCTCCGCTCGCGGCCGCCGGGTACGTGGCGCTGCTCGTGGCCAGCCCCCGCTCGCCTCCCTGGGCGCACCTGCTCGTCGCGACCGTCGCCGTGGGGGCGTGGTGGTCGGCGCGGACGCGGCACAGGCGGGCGCTGGCGTCGTTCCTCAAGCTCGAGCGGCTGGGGGCCAGCGTCGCGCGCATGCGGCGGATGCAGGAGCAGCTGGTGCTGGTCGAGAAGCTGGAGGCCCTGCGCGTGCTGGTCGGCGGGATGGCGCACGAGCTGAACAACGCGCTGGCGGTGGCGATGGCGTCCACGCAGCAGGCCAGCAAGGTGCTGGCGTCGAACCCGGAGCAGGCGACGGCGGCCATCAGGCGCGCCGACGGGGGGCTCTCGCGCATCCGCACCACCATCGAGCGCCTGCGGCGCTTCGCCATGGCCTCGGAGGGCGTGCTCGAGCCGGCCGACGTGGCGGCCATGCTGGACTTCGCGCTCGAGAGCGCCATCGGGCGGGCGCGCTCGGGTGTGGCGGTGGAGCGCGACTACGATCCCCAGGTGGGCTCGATCCAGTGCCACGTCGCGGCGCTGGCCGAGGCGCTCTACCAGGTCGCCCGCAACGCCATCGAGGCCATGCCGGCGGGCGGGCGGCTGCGCGCGGGGGTGCGCGCGGAGGGAGACAAGGTCGTGCTCACGGTGGCCGACGAGGGCAAGGGGATGGCCCCGGACGCGCTGAAGCACATCTTCGATCCGTACTGGCGCCACACGGTGGCCGCGAACCGGAGCGGCATGGGCCTGAGCGCCGTGTACGGCATCGTCACGGCGCTCGGGGGCAGCCTGCGCGTCGAGAGCGGCGAGGGGAAGGGGACCACCGTCAGCATCCTTCTCCCTCGCCGCGTCGAGCGCATCGTTCCGTAGCTCCCGTCCGGACTAGCTGCGGCTCTCCTTCGCCGCGCGCTCCCGCAGGTGGGCCGCGAACGTCGCGCGCTGGTTCGGCGTCAGCACCGGGATGAGCGCCTTGGCCATCCGCTCCTCGCGCGCCCCGCCGCCCACGCGTGCCAGCACGCCCGGGTCGAACGAGTCACCGCGGAACGACTCGAGCGCGGCCTTCATCTGCCCGCGAGCGCCCGGGTTCCTGGCGCGGCCGCCCTCGGCCTGCAGGTTGGCGCGGACCTGCTCCTTCTGCTGGTCGCTCAGCCCGAGCTTGTTGAAGCCCGCGGGGCGCTGGCCCTCGAGCTTCGGGCGCGCCACGGCGGCGCGCGCCTCGATGCGGTCGACCAGCTCGCCGCGCTGGGCGGGGGTCAGGATGGAGTGCAGCTGCGCCAGCGCTGCCCGGTCCACCTGCTTCTCGGCCATGACCGCGCTGCGCTTCGCGGTGAGGCTCGGGACGAGGGCGGCGTCGTCGACCTTGGCCTGCTCGACCTGCTGCGCGAGGACGGTGAGGACCTGCGCGTCGGCCTGGCGCACGGGCGCCCGGGCGGTGCGCTCCTGCGCGACGAGCTGCTCGATCTGCGTCCGCTGCACCGGCGTCAGCGAGTCGAGCTTGAGGGCCGCCTTGAGGAGGCCACCCTTGTGGCCGCGGTGATGGGCCTTGGGGGCCACCTGGGCAGCCTGCGGCTGCCCCTCCTGGGCGAACGCGACCCCGGCGGGGAGCGCGGCGAGAGAGGCGGCGAGCGATGCGAACGTGACGACCTTCTTGATCCAGCGGTTCATGACTTGTGTCCTCCGTGAGTTCGACGTTTCAGAGCGGGCGGGGCGTCCCGCGGGTGGGGTAAAGGAAGGTAAAGGAAGGCGCTCGGCGGCTCAGCGGCAGTCGCGGCCATCGCGACCGTGGCGCCACTCGCCACGGTGCTCGCCGTGCCAGCGCGCGTCGTGGCGCCGCACCTCGTGGCCGCGGTCGCGCACCACGTGCCCCGGGACGGGGCGTTCCGGCTCGCGGGCCTCCGCGACCTGGGGCAGCACGGCGAGCGCGCCGCAAAGAGAGAGACCGGCGACGAAGATTCGAATCAGCTTGGTCATGGCATCCTCCACTCGCCTGGACAGACGGAGGAGCAGACGCTTCGCGTGTCACCGCATCGGGCGACAATCGCGTAAAGAAGCCTTTACGTGCCCTAACCCAGCACGTGCACGCGGATGCTGTTGGTGCTGCCGCTGACGCCGATGGGCGCGCCGAACACGATGACCACGCGCTCGCCCGGGCTGCCGAAGCCGTGCGCCAGGAGATCCCCGGTGCACCAGTCGGCCAGCTGGTCGGCGTCGTGCATCGCCGGCATCTCGCGCGGCGTGACCGCCCAGTAGAGCGCCATGCGCCGCCGCGTCTTCGCGTTCGGCGAGTACGCGATGATGGGCACCCCCGGGCGCGCGAGGCTCACCGTCATCGCGCTCGTGCCGCTCTCGGTGAAGGCCACGATGAACCTGGCCCCCACCTCGCGCGCCGTGTTGCACGCGCCGCGCGCGATGGCCTCGGTCACGCTGGTCGCGCGCGAGACGTAGGGCACCTGCTCGAAGAACGCGCTCGACTCGGCCTCCAGGGCGATGCGCGACATCATCGAGCAGGCCAGCGTCGGGTAGTCGCCGGTCGCCGTCTCGCCGCTCAGCATCAGGCAGTCGGTCCCCGAGTAGACCGCGTTGGCCACGTCGCTCGCCTCGGCGCGCGTCGGGCGCGTCGACTTGGTCATCGACTGCAGCATCTCCGTCGCCACGATGACCGGGCGCCGCACGCGCCGCGCCATGGCCAGGATCTGCCGCTGGATGACCGGGACGCGCTCGGGCGGGAACTCGACCCCGAGGTCTCCGCGCGCCACCATCACGCCGTCGCTCGCGGCCACGATGCTCTCCAGGTTCTCCACCGCCTCCGGGGTCTCGATCTTGGCGATGACCGGCGTCGGCGCGCCCCAGGCCTGGCAGATCTCGCGGATGTTGTGCAGGTCCTCGGCGCGGCGGACGAAGCTCATCGCGATGTAGTCGACGCCGCTGGACAGGCCGAACGAGAGGTCGTCCTTGTCCTTCTCGGTCAGGGCCGAGATGCGCATGGTCTTGCTCGGCAGGTGCACGCCCACGTGGTCGCGCATGCCCCCGCCCTGGTCCACGTGGCACTTCACGCGCTGCCCCTCGACCGACTTCACGGTCAGCACCAGGCGCCCGTCGTCGAAGAGGATGCGATCGCTCACGCGCACGTCCTCCGCCAGGCCCTCGTACTGGATGGGGATGACCCGCTCGTCGCTCGAGCGCTCCCCCTCGACCAGGTCGACGTCGCAGCCCGAGGGGAGGTCGAACTTGGCCGGGAAGCTGCCCGTGCGGATCTTCGGCCCGCAGAGATCCTGCAGGGCGGCGACGCTCTTCTTCTCGAGGTCGGACGCCTGGCGCAGCCGGGTGAGCGCCGCCCCGTGGTCCTCGTGCGTCCCGTGGGAGAAGTTGAGGCGCGCCACGTCCATGCCCGCGGCGATGAGCGCCCGCAGGCCCTCCAGCGAGTGGCACGCGGGGCCGAGGGTGCACACGAGCTTGGCGCGTCTGGGGACGGACATGGGAAGCGAGGCAGGATACTACTCGAACCTCGCATGGCGCTCACGCGTGACTCATCCGGTGCTCTTTGTTACGGCCGGCTGACGCTCCGGGATGTCGCTCGGCGCTACGGGACGCCGGCATACGTCTACGACCTCGACGGAATGGCCGAGCGTGCGCGCGCGCTCGAGCTCGGCTTCGAGGGAGCGCCTCACCTCGTGGCCTACGCGGTCAAGGCCAACACGGCGGGCGCGGTCATCCGGACGCTCGCGGCGGAGGGCTGCGGCGCCGACGTCGTGAGCGGCGGGGAGCTGCGCGTGGCGCTGGCCTGCGGCGTCGCGCCGGAGCGCATCGTCTACAGCGGCGTGGCCAAGCAGGACGACGAGCTCGACCAGGCCATCGCGTGCGGAGCGCGAGGCATCGCCGCCGTCCAGGTGGAGAGCGTCGAGGAGATCGCGCGCGTGGAGGCGCGGGCGAGGGCGGCGGGACGGACGGCGCGGGTGGGCGTGCGCATCAACCCGGGCATCGACCTGGGCGACGCGACGCACGCGCACATCGCGACCGGCCACGACGAGGCCAAGTTCGGCGTCCCGCTCGACGACGTGGCCCGCGCGGTGGCGCTGGCGGAGGCGTCGCCCCACCTCGCGCTGGTGGGGATGGCGGTGCACGCGGGATCCCAGCTGAAGAGCGTGGGGCCGTACCTCGACGCGGCGCGCGTGCTGCTCGACTGGGTGCGGGCCTCCAGGGCCTCGGGCGCGCTCCGGTCTCTGGAGTACGTCGACACGGGGGGCGGCTTCGGCGTGGACTACGGCGAAGGCCCGGCCACGGCGGCGGCGGACTTCGTGCGCGCGGTCCGCGCCGAGCAGCGGCAGCGAGGGCTGGAGGATCTCGCGCTGTTCGTCGAGCCCGGGCGCTCCCTGGTCGCGGCGTCCGGCGTGCTCCTCGCGCGGGTCCTCCAGGTGAAGGTCGCGCAGGCCGCGCGCTGGCTGATGCTCGACGCGGGCATGAACGATCTGGTGCGCCCGGCGCTCTACCAGGCGCGCCACCGCATCCTCCCGCTGGACGCGGAGGTCCCGCCGGACGACGCGCTCGACTGGCGCGTGGTCGGGCCGGTGTGCGAGAGCAGCGACGACTTCGGAGCGCACCTCCTGCCGCGCGAGCCGCCGGCGATGGTCGCGATCCTCGACGCGGGCGCGTACGGGTACACGATGGCGAGCCGCTACAACGGGCGGCAGCTGCCGGTGGAGGTGTTCGTGCGCGGGGACGTCGTCGTCGGAGCGACGGAGCGGGTCAGCGTGGAGTCGTGGGCGGAGGAGCGGGCGCGGGCGGGGGGATAAGGCGTCGCGGTGCGCCGCAACGTCCTTCGGGTGTGCCGCGACGCCCTCGATCGACTACTTCTCGCCCTTCGCGGTCCCTCGCGCCGGGCTCACCCGCGCCGTCGCGCCCGACTTCGTCGGCGGGATGGACCCCGGCGGCGGCATCGTCCGCGCGCGCACCACGAGCCCGTCGACCAGCAGCTCCACGCCGACCGTGCGGCACCGCCGCGCCAGGCGGTCCAGATCGATGCCGGGCGCGACCAGCAGGCCCCCGGGCGGCGACGGATCGACGAAGAGCTCCTGCGTCGGGCGCCGCGTCCGCAAGAGCTCGCGCACGTTGCCGTCCTCCACCCAGAGGAACCCCGCCGCCGCCTCGAACGTGGCGCGACCCACCACCACGCTGGCCTGCGCCAGCGTGCGTGACAGCGACTCGGGCAGCGGGGCGAGCGCCTCGAGGCGCGTGCGCAGGACCTCGGCCTCGAGACCCGCGGAGAGGGCGCGCGCGAGCGTCTGCGGCGCCACGATGAGGTCGAGCGTCTCCGCGGCGCGGCCCACCTCGACGAAGGGCGCCACGGCGAGGATGGCGCCGAGGCGCGCCTGTGGGCCGAGGCGCAGCACGTGGGTGTCGAGGAACCGCGACGGCCCTGCGTCCCCCAGCGGGACCTTGTCGGCGAGCAGGGCGCGCCCGCGCGCCGTGAGTCGCAGCGCCACCGGGGACCCGTCGCCGTCGGCCTCGGGATCGCGGGGCAGGTCCTCGTCCTCGCCGAGGTCGAGGATGCCGAGCGCGGGCAGGCTCTCGTGCACGATGCGACGCGCCACCTCCATCGGCTCGACCGGCTCGAGCTGGCCGCGGTCCGACCAGCGGCGCAGCAGGCGCGCGATGCCCGGGATGCGCGCGTCGCTCTTCAGCCAGCCCGCGAGCGACGACCAGGGCACCCAGCGCCCCTCGCCGAGCTCCCGCAGGGCCTCCAGCACCATGTCGCGCACGACGCCCGCGGGGCTCGAGTCGCGCGCTTCGGGTGCCAGGCGCAGCACCTCGGGGTCGACGCGGGCCTCGTCCCACGCCCCGCCGCGGCGCCAGGACACGAAGAGCTGCCGCGTCAGCTCCTGCAGGGTGAAGCTGCCCGGGGGCGAGAGCGTGCTCGTCGCCGACGCGTCCCACAGCCCGATGGCCCGCGACAGCGCGAAGGCCAGCGCCACCTGGTCGGGCTCGCGGCCGAAGCGGGTCGCCAGCTTCTGCACCAGGGACTTCGGCGTGCCCACGCCCGCGCGAAGGTCGGCGAACGTGCCCGACGCCGTCCGCCCGTCGCTGGCGCGGACCGTCGCCTCGCGGGAGGCGACGGCGAGGGCGAGCGCCAGCGGCGCGGGATCGAGCGAGAAGCGCGCGCGGCGCGGGGCGTGGTCCCCGGACGCGACGAAGGCGCGGACCTGCTCGCGGCGCGCCACGCGCTCGTCGCGACCGGCGGCGCCGATGATGTCGCTCACCTCGGTGGGGACCACGTGGCGGTTGGGGTGCACGGGGATGAGCAGCGCGCGCCGCTCCAGGGAGAAGCCCACGCCGCGGCGCGAGGGGGTGGCGCCGGTCGCCGTGCGCAGGCGCAGGGGCTCGCGCTCGAGCTCCAGCAGCTCCTCGGTGTCGACCTCGCCGCCGTCCTCCTCCACGCCCTCGAGCACCCGGCGCTCGGTGGTGGAGAGCTTCGCGATCTCCTCGCGCAGGCTCACCGGATCGCCCAGCACGTCCCACGCCGTCTCCAGCGACAGCGCGATGGGCGGCGTCGCAGGCCTGCCCAGGTAGTGCGCGGCGATGGCGCTCATCGTCTCGAACGGGGCCTGCGAGATGAGGGCCCGCAGCGAGCGGGGGTCCTCTCCCTCCCACGTCTTCAGCTGCACCAGGTAGGCGGGCGGGAGGATGAGCTCGACGCCCCCGACGGTGGCGCGCGCGAACATCAGCCCGCGGGCGAGGAGCGGCTCCAGCGCGGGCGGGACGGAGGGGACCACCAGCGTGCCCCGGTGCTCGGCGACGCGGTGCATGAGCTCGACCGACGCAGGGTGCAGGCGCGACGGGTCCCGGAGCTCGGGCAAGGAGACGAGCGCGCGGGCCACCTGGGACGGGACGTCGATGCGCTTGGCCGGATCGATGCGGATGCCGAGGCGCGCGATGAGACCGTCGAGCTCACCCTGCGGCAAGGCGCGCAGGATGTCGGCCAGGCGATGGGTCGATTCGGGAGCGTGCGAGGTGGGCACGGAGGGACGATCGCCTAGATTAGCTTCCTGCCCGATATTTTCCAAAGGGGCTTGCACCAGGAGCGAGACCGGGCCGATAAGGGGGACACCACGGTTTTTCATGCTCCAGCGCGCCGCCCGACGCCCGCACGCTCCACGCGAAGGGCATCCACCCGAGCAGGCTCGCCTTTCGTGGCCGGGACGGAGGTGGGAGCCCGGGAACGAGGTAGGGGGAACGGCGCCCCGGCCTGTGGTCGTGGAGCAGCCGCTGCAGGACGAGGAGGGGTCGCGGCTCATCCTGGGCGACGCGCTGGAGGTCGCCCGGGCGCTCGCCGGTGAGGGGCTCGGGGGTCGGGTGGACCTCGTGTACGTGGATCCGCCCTACGGCTCGCAGGTGGCGTACACGCACGAGGCGCGGCTCGACGGTCGCGCGGACGGACGTGTGCTGCGCACGCAGGCTTACGACGACCGCTGGGACGCGCCGCTCGGGGAGTATCTGGACATGCTCGCGCCGCGGCTCGACGCCCTGGCGCACGTGCTCGCGCCGGGCGGGACGATCTGGGTGCACGTCGACTGGCGCGCGTCGTACCTGGTGAGGCTGCTGCTGGACGAGATCCTCGGGCGGGAGGCCTTCGTGAACGAGATCGTCTGGCGGCGCGCGCCGAACCTGGGGCGCCAGGCGGCCAGCCACCAGTTCGGCCGGACGCTGGACACGCTGGTCGTGTACGGCAAGGCGGACGGGAAGGCGGGGGCGAAGCTCGTGCCCCCCACGCGCCTCGAGCCGATCGAGCCGCAGGCCATCCGCACGGACGACCAGGGGCGGCCCTTCACGTCGGCGCCGCGGGGGGACTACACGGACGAGTCGATCGCGCGCCTCGAGAAGGAGGGGCGTGTGCACCGGACGTCGAGCGGGAAGGTCTACATCAAGTACTTCCTGGTGAAGGACGACGCGGGTCAGTGGTGCCGCGAGCGGCGCGTCGACGCGCTGTGGACGGACGTGCCGCCGCTGCGTCACGCGCGCCCCGGGGAGCGCACGGGGTTCCCGACGCAGAAGCCACGCGCGCTGCTCGATCGGGTGATCGCGTGCGCGTCGCCGCCCGGGGGCCTGGTGGTCGACGTGTTCGCCGGCAGCGGCACCACGGGGGAGAGCGCCCACGCGCTGGGGCGGCGGTTCGTGCTGGGCGACGCGTCGCCGCTGGCGATCGCGACGGCGCGCGCGCGGCTGCTGCGGGCGGGAGCGCCGCTGCGGGTGGAGTCGTGCGCGGACCTGCGCCTGCCGGAGGGAAAGACGCCGCGGGTGCACGTCGAGCGGCGGGGCAGGGGAGCGCGCGTCACGCTGGAGGAGCCGCAGGAGCCCCTGGCGTGGGCGATCGACGCCGGGTCGCGACGCGCGTGGCACTCGGAGCGCGCACCGGGCACCAGGCCCGCGCCGGCGGCGCGCGTGGCGGAGCTCGCGGAGGTGCGCGGCCCGCTGGGCGTGCGCGTGTTCTACGATGACGGGAGCATGGCGACGCGCGTCCTGGAGCTGCCGTGATCCTGCGCGATCCCGTGCACGGCCTGGTGGCGTTCGAGTCGGAGGAGGAGCGCATCGTCGAGCAGCTCATGGACACGCCGGAGGTGCAGCGCCTGCGGCGGGTGCGCCAGCTGGGGGTCACGTCCCTGGCCTTCCCCGGCGCGGAGCACTCGCGGTTCGCGCACGCCATCGGCGCGGCCTTCGTGATGAAGCTGCTGCTGGTGCGTCTGCGCGCGATCCACGGCGCCCTCCCCGCGCAGCAGCGGGTGACCGAGGAGCGCGGGCGCGAGGCGCTCGCGGCGGCGTTCCTGCACGACCTCGGGCACGGACCGCTGTCCCACCTGTTCGAGGACGCGATCCCCGGGACTCCGGCGCACGAGACGTGGACCGAGCGCATCGTCTTGGACCCGTCGACCGGCGTGCACCAGGTGCTGGCCGCGATCGACGCGTCGATGCCGGCGCGGGTGGTGGACCTGGTGCACGGACGCCACGAGCTGCCGTACATGGCCAAGGCGGTGAGCGGCGAGCTCGACGTGGACCGCTGCGACTACCTGCTGCGCGACGCGCACGCGACGGGGGTGCGCTACGGCGTCTACGATCTGGACTGGCTGCTGCGGAGCCTGCGCTTCGCGCCGGACCCGGAGGCCGGAGTGGCGCCGGCGCTGGCCATCGACGGGGCCAAGGGGCTGCCCGCCATCGAGGCGTTCATCACGGCGCGGCTGTTCATGTTCCAGCAGGTGTACCTGCACAAGGCGCCGCGCGCGGCCGAGTGGATGATCCGCCGGATCCTGGCGCGTGCGGTGGAGGTGCTGCGAGGGGGCGAGCGCCTGGAGGGGGTGCCGGCGGCCGTGTCCGCGGGGGCGCGCGGGGAGGACATGGCGCTCGGCGACTACCTGGAGATGGACGACGGGGTGCTGTGGGGGGCGATGCACGCGTGGGAGCGGTCGCGGGACCGTCCGCTCGCGGACCTCGCGCGGCGCATCCGGGCGCGCGCGCTCTTCAAGACGCTCGAGCTGTTCGGCGAGAGCGCGACGCCCGAGGGACGCGCGCAGGCGCTGGCGATCGCGCGCGACGTCGCGAGCTCGCGCGGGCTGGACGGGGAGTCCTACGTGGGCCTCGACGTGGCGAGCGACGAGCCGCTGGGGGGCGAGGCGGCGCCGCTGGCGGTGGTGTACGCGAAGGGGCCTGCGCGGCCGCTGCACGAGGTGTCGTTCCTGCTCGGGCGCCTGGCAGGGCAGACGCTGTCTCGCGTGCGGCTCGTCCTCGCCCCGGAGCTGCGGGAGCCCGTGACGAATGCGCTGGGGCGCTAGGCCAGCCGTCGCCGTCGTGGTGCTGGCGGCGGGCCTCGCGCTGCCGTGCGGCACCGCGCGCGCGCAGGAGCGGCCGGAGCCGACGTACGGGCGGCTCCAGGGCGACGTGACCCTGGTGGCAGGCGCGGGGGTGGTCGCGGCAGCGCGCGGGCCCCGGGTGGAGGGCGAGCTGCGGCTGCGGTACCTGGAGAGCGCGGGGCTCTTCGCGTCCTACGAGGACGCACCGCTCGTGGGCTCGGGGGCGGAGCCGGCGCGCGTGCTCGCGGCGGGGCTGGAGGTGCGGCCGCTGTTTCTGGCGCGCTGGCTGACGGGGCGCGAAGCGCAGCGGGTGCGGTTCGACCTGGCGGTGGACTCGCTGGGGCTGGAGCTGGCGGCGACGCTCGCGCAGCCGGCAGGGACGAGCTTCGGGTCGCGTGCCGGCGTGCAGGCGGGGCTGGGCGTGGAGTTCCCGCTGCTGAGGGAGGCGACCGGACCGTGGCTCGGGCTCCACGGTGGGCTGCGCTGGAGCGACGAGGCGCTGGCCTCGGGGACGGCGGCGAGCGCCGACGACCGAGGCGTGTACGTGGCGATCACGCTGCAGTGGCACCAGGTGGTGCTGACCCACCTGGTGGACGTGGGGGACGGGCCGCCGCGATGAGCACGGCGGCGGCGCTGCGGAGGTCGCTGGCAGCAGCGTTCGCTCGCGGCCTCGCGTCGGTGGATCTGCAAGGGCGCGTGGCCGCGGCGATGCCCCAGGTCGAGCGCGGGCTGCCGCGCGGCGTGCGGGCCGGGGCGGTGGTGGCGCTGGGCAAGGCGTCGCCGGCGATGGCGCGAGGAGCGCTGGCGGCGGCAGGAGGGTGGTGCACGAAGGTGCTCGTGGTGGCGCCGGACGGGACGGAGGCGCGGCTGTCCGACCCGCGGGTGGAGCTGCTGCGCGCATCCCACCCGGACCCGGATGTGCGCAGCGTGGCGGCCGCGCGGCGAGCACTCGAGGTGGCGCGAGGGGCGGACTTCGTGGTGGCGCTCGTGTCCGGGGGCGCATCCTCCCTGGTGTGCCTGCCCCGCGGGGTGTCCCTGACACGCTACGTGCGCGTCGCGCGCGCGATGCTGCTGGGCGGGGCCACGGTGCGCGAGGTGAACGTGGTGCGGCGGCACCTCTGCGCACTGAAGGGCGGCGGGCTGGCGCGGGTCGCAGGGGGGCCGGTGCGCACGCTGGTGGCGAGCGACGTCATCGGGGGCGAGCCGTACGACGTGGGCTCGGGGCCGACGGTGCCCGACCCAACGACCTGCGCGGAGGCGGCAGCGCTGCTCGCACGGTTCGCCCCGCAGCTCCGCGCCCCGGCGCTCTCCGAGTCGCTGAAGCCCGGCGACGCCGCGGCGCGCGGCCTGCGTGCGCGCATCGTGGCCCGGCCGGAGGAGCTGGCGCGTGCCGTGGCCCGGGAGCTGGCGCCGCGGTTCGAGCGGGTCCACGTGCTGCGGCCGTCGCTGGCGCCGGTCGCGGAGCTGGCGGCGGAGTATCTGGCGCGGGCGCGAGGGCTGCGCGCCGGGGAGGTGATGGTGCGGGCGGCCGAGCCGTCGCTCGTGGTGGACCCGGCGCGCGCCGCCCGCGGGGGACGGTCGACGCACCTGGCGGCCCTGGTCGCGGCGGACCTGCCGCCGGGGGTCGCGCTGCTGGCGGCGGCCTCCGACGGCGTGGACGGCGCGAGCGAGAGCGGTGGTGCGGTCGTGGACGTGTCGCTGTCCCGGCGAGCGACGCCGGAGGCGCGGGCGCGCGCCATCGCGAGGTTCGACACGGGCGCGCTGCTCGCCGCGGCGGGGATGACGCTTCCGCTGGCGCCATCGGGGACGAACCTGGCGGACGTGCACGTGCTCGCGCGCGGGGCGGCCTGATGGCTCGCCCGCTCCGGTCGGCGGCACTTCAGTGCGCTGCGGCGCTCGCCACGGGCGGCGCGATGGCCTCGTCGACCCTGCGCGCCAGCGCACAGTTGTTGGCCTGGCGCTGCATGGCGTCCTGCGTCTCCGAGTCGGTGACCACGCGCTCGCCCGCCGGGATGACCCGGGCGTCGCCGCTGCGCCTCAGGCGTACGAGCTCCTTTCCGCTCGTCAGGTCGAAGAGGTGAACGCGGGCCGGGTGCGCCACGAGCTGCAGCGCCTCCTCGTCGATGATCCCTCCGTCCGCCACCTTCGCCGCCTCCGGGACGTCTTCGTCCAGGACCAGCAGGAAGAACCGCGCCCGCTTCACGACGTCGATGGCGAGCGGGATCTCGTCGCGCACGGCCTTGTCGTACTGGTCGACGAACACTCGCAGACGGAGGTCGTCGTCCGCCGCCTTCACCTCGTTGACCCACTCCTCGTTGAGGATGCGCGTCGCCGCGTAGGCCCGGCCCAGGTTCCAGGGCTGCTCCGAGAAGGCTCCCCCGTCTACCTCTCCCCGCACGCCGCGCGGGTTCGGCTCGCGGAGCAGGCACGCCGCAAAGGCGTCCTTGCGCGCGTCGGCGGCGACCTTGCGCACCGAGCTCGCGTCCCTCGCGTCGGCCACGCGCATGCGCAGGTAGAGGCCGGGCTCCGTGCGGAACTCGAGCTGCCTCGCCGCCGGGTCCACGCTGTCTCCGCCGTAGTCCTTGGCGGCAGCGAGGACGTCCCCCTCGAGCTTGTCGCGGAGCGGAAACCACTCGGGCCCCAGCGTCACCGCCACCGCGCGCTGCTTGCCCAGCAGCGCCTGTCGGTCGGACTCGCGCTCGCGCTTGCTCACCACCTGGTTGGCGATGAGCGCCGCCAGGACCACCCCGGCAGCCACCAGGCCCGCCTGCGTCGTCCACCTCGTGCGCCCGAGCGAGCGGTCCTCGCGGGCTCGCGCGATGGAAGGGAGACCCCGCTCCGTCTTTCTCTTCGGTAGTGCCATGGTCCTCGCCGGCGCGCGCCTGCGCTCTTCAGCGCGCCGGCAGACCTCTACTGCGCGCCACCTGCCGGAAGCTTGTCCACCATGAAGCTGACGTTGGGGAAACCCGCGAACGCGGCCGTCTGAAAGACACTCTTCACGACCACGGCTTTGATGCTCTGGTCGATCTGGAGCATCGCCACGCCCGGGAAATCCTTCTGGGGGTGCGTCTGCTTCCAGAGCTCCTTCTTGGACTTGAGGATGTTGAAGAGCTCGTCGATGCGCTGCATGCGGTCCGACTCTTCGACCGCCCGGGTGTTCCCGGCGGGCGCGCCGTCCACGAGGATCTGGCTCCCCACGACCGCCACGATGGGCGCGTCGATCATGTCGAGCGCGTTCTCCGCCTTGGGCAGCGTGAGGCCCTTGGCCTGCGGCGTCTCGCCGCTCGCGCTGAACGTCATCAGCAGGAAGACGACGGTCACGACGAGGAAGTCGATCATGCTCGTCAGCGACAGGTTCGCGTTCGTGCTGCGATGGCCGCCGCCGGTGACCTTCTTGGCGACGAACTCGAGTCCAACGTGCCGCATCAAGCGGCGTCCCGGCTCTCCAATGGGCATGGCTGTCTCAGTTGACCGCGAAGGTGATGTTGAAGGCCGGCATCTTCTCGATCTTGGCGCCGAGGTTCACGTCCCGGTGCGTCTGGTAGATCGCGTCGATGACGCCGATGATGTACTTGAACTCGGTCTTGTTGTCGGTGTGCAGGATGGCCTGATCGAGCTTGCGATCGGTCGGGTTCGAGTGCTGGCCCTTGCCCTTCCACTCGCTCTCGATCTTCACGGCCAGGTCGGGGTAGCGGACGATCTCCTGGGTGCCGGCGTGGATGATCACGTCCTTGCGGGGGACGTCGATCTGGTCGACGGTCGTGCTCCCCTGCTTCCACACCAGGACGAACTTGTCCTCGCCCTGCATCATCACGTGCAGCTGCTTCTCGGGCTCGACCTTCTCCTGCTCGACGTCCGGGCGCGGAGGGCCGGGGACCTGGGCGTCGGCGTTGATGCGCGACATGTGGGTCCACACCGCCGTGATGAGGAGGAACGAGATGGTGACCATCAGCAGGTCGATCATCGGGATCATGTTGATCTCCGAGTCGAGGCTCTTGCGCTTGCCACCGCCGCCGCCGCCAACGTCTACGCCACCCATTCCGTCCGCTCCTCTCCGTTCAGCACGAGCGTCGCGGAGCCCGATGAGAGCTCCGCGACGTCTAGGAGGTCACTATCTCACTTCGTCTTGGGTCAGCCCGTCGGGATTCCCGACATGTTGACCTTCTGCCGGTTCGTGATGACCAGGTTGAGCACCTGGACGCTCGCCTCGTTGATGTCGTCCTCGAGCGACTGCGTCTTGCCGTTGAGCAACGCGAAGCCGACGAGGCCGATCAGGGCGACGATGAGCCCGAAGGCCGTGCAGTTCATGGCCTCCGAGATTCCTTCTGCGAGGATTCGAGCCTTCTGGCTGGGGTCGACGCTCTCGCCGGACACCGCGCCGAAGCTCGTGATGAGGCCCGACACGGTCCCGAGCAGACCGCTGAGCATCGAGAGGTTCGCCAGGAGGGCGAGGTAGCCGGTCCGCTTGGCGATGCGCGGGATCTCGCGCAGGGCTGCCTCATCCATGGCGGCCTGGACCTCCTCGTCAGGACGGTTCACCTTGACCAGACCGGCCTGGACGATGCGCGCCAGCGGCGCATTGGCCGCGGAGCACATCTTCACCGCCTTGGCGACGTCGCCCGCGAGGATGCACTTCTGCATCGTCGCCAGGAACACGTCTTTGTTGATGGACGCGCCGAAGAGGTAGAGAGCCCTCTCGACGATGACCCCAATGGTGAGGATGGACCAGAAGAGGATCAAGTACATCCCCCAACCGCCATCCTTGAAATGCTTCCACACAGCAGCCATCGAACCGTCCTCCGTTAGAGAGAGAGAGCGAGCTTTTGACCTCGAGCGACCCTGTCCGCGTGGGCTCCTTGCAGAGCGCGTCGGCGCGGCCCGCACGTTAACTGAACGACTTAGAACGAAGCAAGCGCCTCACGTGTCGAAGAGCCCATCCCTTGCTGGCGGCTGGCACCCCGCACGAGCAGCTCGAGTAACGGCGAGCCTGACAGGTGAGACCAAACCACGTCAAGGGAGTTTGGGCCGCGAAAGACGATCGAGTGGCGATCGAGACGTCCGGAGGGGATCACAAAACCGCACAAGATCCCGAGCGTTATCGAACTTTATGTCGTGGCGGCAATCCTCGGCTTCTAGGTTGAGCTACGAAACTGGAGAAGCCACCACCATCACCACGGTGTCGCACGCGTGAAGCAGGTGGCACGAGCGACGTCCAGTGCGCGAAGCGTGCGCCACCTGCGAGAGCGCGCTTCCCTTTCCCCCCGCACCTGCCGCTATACTCTCTCGCGCGAGCTGATGAGGCAGCGCGCCACCAGGGCTGGTGGGGCGCGGCTCACGAGAGAAGGTCAGAAAGGAGCGTCGGGGTATGTTCGTGGTCCTTGTTGCGGAGCAGGCGGCGCAGGCTGCGAGCGGCTCGGGCGGCCTGATGGGCGCCTTCAAAGAGAAGCCGACGTTCCTGGTCGCCAACTTGATCGTGAGCGCCGTGGTCATCGCGATGATCATCGAGCGCATCGCGTTCCAGCTTTCGAAGTACAGCGTCAACTCGAAGGAGTTCTTCGCCCAGATCAAGAAGCTCGTGACCGCAGGCAACATCGACCGCGCCATCAAGCTGTGCGACGCGGGCGACTACCCGACGCTGCACCTCGTGAAGGCCGGCCTCACGCACGCCAACAAGGGCCCCGACGAGATCGACGCCGCGATGAGCGAGAAGATGAGCGAGCTGCGGCCCGCCGTCGAGAAGCGCGTCGGCTCGCTGTGGTCGCTCGCCAACATCGCGACCCTCATCGGACTCCTCGGCACCGTCACCGGCCTCATCACGACCTTCAACGCCGTCTCCGATCCGCGCCTCTCGGCGGCCCAGCGTCAGGCCCAGCTGTCGCTCGGTATCTCGGAGGCCATGTACAACACGGCGTTCGGCCTCGGCATCGCCGTGACCTGCATGATCGCGCACCTCTTTCTCCACCAGCGCGCCAAGAACATCCAGCACGACCTGGACGCGACGCAGGAGCGCGTGTTCAACCTGCTGACCATCCAGACCCGTCCCGGCAGCTACTAGATCGCGAGCGGAGCCCGCGATGCCGGACAACGAGAAACTCAGCGCCGCGCAGCGAAGCAAGGTTCGCCGCCTCTCGATGGCGCGCGAACTGGCACCGGACGAAGAGGGCGGGGAGCTCAACATCATCCCCTTCCTCGACATCGTCACCAACGTCCTCATGTTCGTCCTCGCGACGATCAGCGTGACGTTCACGACGATGATCGACACCCAGCCCCCGCGGTCGGGCGGCCCCATGCGCCAGCCGACCAAGCCCACCCTCTCGCTCAACATCATCGTCATCGACAAGGGGTTCATCGTCTCCGCCTTCGGCCAGCGCATCGGCGAGGGGTGCCAGGGGCCTGGCTCCGGCGTCGCTGTGGGCATGAAGACGGGCGATGGTCAGACGGACTACGACTACTCGGGGCTCACGGCCTGCGCCAAGCGGCTGAAGAACCAGGTGCCCGAGGCGGCGGACGAGACGAGCGCCACCATCACCGCCAACGCCAGCATCCCCTACCAGGCCATCATCGGGACGTGCGACGCGATTCGCAAGGCCGACGACGGGCAGGTGCTCTTCCCCGAAATCACCTTCGGAGTCCCGAAGTAAGCCATGAACCAGCCTCCCGGGCCGTCCAAGGCACCCACGCCGCCGGCGAGCCTCGCCGTCTACAAGCGCGAGCTCCGCAAGGCGATCGAGAAGAACAAGATCGAGCCGGAGATCACCCACCTCAACATCACCGCGATGATGGACATGATGACCATCATCCTCGTCTTCCTGCTCAAGAGCCTGAGCACGTCGACCGCGTCGCTGCCGCAGTCGCAGGACATGCAGCTCCCGAAGAGCATCCTCACCACGGAGCCGGACTCGGAGCCGGAGGGCCTCGCGGTGCTCGTCTCGCGCTCGCAGATCATCGTGGGCGAGACCGTGGTGGCGCCCGTGCCGCCGGACGCAGCGCAGTACGGCATCGAGGCCAAGTACAAGCGCGGGTCGCGCAACGACTACTTCATCGTGCCGCTGGGCAGCGCGCTCCAGTCCTGGCGCGACACCGACAAGCGCATCCGCATGGCGACCGGCAAGAACCCCAACGAGAGCGAGGCGATCCTCATCGCCGACTCCTCCACGCCGTACCGCCTCCTCACCGAGGTCATGTACACGCTCGGCCAGTCCGAGTTCTCCAAGTTTCACATGATGGTGCTCCAGGGCGGCAAGAGCGGCACTGGCTCCAAGTAGCTAGAGGCCGAGCAGCGGCGTGGGGCGCGAGGGCGACGCGTAGAAGCGCCGCATCGACACGTTCATCACCAGGCCGACGCCGATGAGCACCGTCATGACGCTGGACCCACCGTAGGAGAACAGCGGGAGCGTGACGCCGACCACGGGCAGCAGGCCGGTGACCATCCCCAGGTTGAAGACCGCGTGCCAGAAGATGATGCTGCCCACGCCCACGGCGAGGACGGCGCCGAAGCGGTCCTTGGCCGAGGACGCGACGCGCAGGCACCACAGCACGAGGAACCCGTAGAGGGCGACCAGCGCCACACTGCCGATCAGCCCCCACTCCTCGGCGAAGACGGGGAAGGGAAAATCACTGTGCTGTTCGTGCAGGAAGTTGAACTGGTTCTGCGAGCCCTTCATGAACCCTTGCCCCAGCCAGCCGCCGTTGCCCACCGCGATCCGCGCGTGATGAGGATCCCAGTTGTCGGTGAGGAGCTTCTCGTTCGGGTTGAGCCACGCCGTGATGCGCCCGTTCTGGTACCCGCGCAGGCCGTAGCTCCAGAAGACGGGGGCGAGCACCGCCCCGGTCACGCCGAGGCCGACCAGGCTGCGCGCCTGGATGTTGGTGAGCGCGCAGATGGATACGAAGACGAGCAGCAGGATGAGCGCCGTCCCGAGGTCGGGCTGGAGCATGATGAGGGCGGTGGGGATGGCGGTGATGATGGCGGGGGCCACCAGATCCTTCAGGGTGCGCCCTTCGCTCTTGGGGTCGTCGTGGAGGTACTTGGCCAGCGCGATCACCAGGAAGAGCTTCATGAACTCGCTGGGCTGGAAGCTGTACGAGCCGATGTAGATCCAGCGCGAGCTCCCGCGGATCTCGCGTCCCAGGATGAAGACCAGGAGCAGGAGCACGATGCCCATGCCGTAGAGCGCGTAGCCCAGGCGCTCGTAGTGGCGGTAGTCGATGGCGGCGACGAGCGTCGCCAGGATGCCCCCGCCCACCAGCCAGTAGATCTGCTGGATGTAGTCGTCGCTGTGCCCCCGCGACACGCTGGTCGCGGAGTAGAGGTTGATGACGCCGATGACCGCCAGCAGCGCCACGCTGATGAACAGCGGCCAGTCGAAGTGGTCCCGCACGCGACCCAGCAGCCCTGTCTCGCTGGAGCGCAGCCTCATGGCCGCGCCCCGGCGGGCTTGGAGGCCTTGGGAGCAGGCGACTTGGCCGAGGGCGCGTGGCCCAGGTGGATGGCCTGGAGCCGCTCGTACTCGCGGATGATCTGCACGGCCACAGGCGCGGCGATATCGGGTCCGGAGCCTCCGTGCTCGACCAGCACCGCCACCGCGACCTCCGGCGCTCGCGCAGGCGCGAAGGCGGCGAACCAGGCGTGGTTCTGGGCCAGGTACCAACCCATCTTGGGCTCGTCCTCCTTCTTCGCCACGTAGCCGGTCTGCGCCGTCCCGGTCTTGCCGGCGATGTCGAGGGAGGGGTCGCGCGCAGGGAACGCCGTCCCCGTGGGGTCGTTCATCACGTCGTACAGGGCGTCCGTCACGCGGCGCAGGTTCTCCGGATGGAGCTCGATCTGGCGGCGGATGCGGGGAGGAAACTCCTGCACCACGGCGCCGTCGCTCGTCTCCACCGCGCGCACCACCTGCGGCTGGTAGAGCGTGCCCCCGTTGCCCAGCGCCGCGTACGCCAGCGCGAGCTGCAGGGGCGTCACGGTCACGTCGCCCTCGCCGATGGCCATGTTCAGGGTGAAGCCCACGCGGAACTGGCCGCGGTACCTCAGCGCGTACCATCCGCGCGTGGGGATGCGCCCCGGCGCCTCCGGGTTGATGCCGAGCCCCGTCTTCTGCCCGAGCCCGAAAGCCTGCGCGATGCGCGCGATGCGGTCCATGCCCACCGTCTCGGCGAGGTGGAAGAAGTACACGTTGCACGAGCGCTCGATGGCCTCGTGCAGATGGACCGGGCCGTGGACGTGGCTGCACCGGAAGACGCGGTGGCCGAAGATGACGTACCCCTCGCACTTCTCGGTGTGCTCGGGATCGACCATGTGGTCCTCGAGCGCGGCGAGGGCGCTGAAGGGCTTCATGGTCGAGCCGGGCTGGAAGGCGCCGCTCATGGTCTTGTCGAGCATGGGCCGCAGCGGGTTGGCGTAGAGCCGGTTGAACGCCTCGCGGACGCGCGCGCGTCCCTCGCCCCCCGAGAGATCGTTGGGGTCGAAGCTCGGCTTCGAGTAGAGCGCGAGCAGACGCCCGGTACGCACGTCCACCGCCACCACCGAGCCCGCCGCGTGCGGGCGCATCGCCTTGTCGATGGCCTGCTCGAGCTCGACGTCCACGGACAGCCGCAGGTCGCGCCCAGGGATGGGGTCGAGCTTGCCCGGCGGATCCACCAGCCGCTCGGCCTCCGGCCCCGTGCGGTAGCGCCCGCGCGCGTCGACGACGCGCTTCTCCCAGCCACGCTGCCCGCGCAGGTACGACTCCCACGCGTGCTCGATGCCCGTCGCGCCGACCGTATCGCCGTTCCTGTAGCCCAGCGGGTTGAGCCGCTGCTGCTCCTCGGTCGGCAGCGCCTCGTACCCGGGGGGCCGGTACTTGGCCAGCATCTCCGAGTCGATCTCCGCCACATAGCCCAGCATGTGCGCGCCGAGCTCCTTGAACGGATAGAAGCGGACCGGGACCCCCACGATGTCGACCCCCGCCAGCTCGTCGGTGTGCTGCTTCAGCTCGGCGACGATGTCGCGCGGGACGTCTTCCCGCACCAGGATGGGGGTCTTCCAACAGGGTGACGTGTCCTCGTCGCTCTCGCAGGCCGTGCGGATGCGCGCCTCGAAGGTGCGCCGCTCTTCCGGGTTCAGGCGCAGGATGTCGGCGAGCCGCGGCCACGAGTCGGGATCGCGCGGCAGCGGCAGACCATTGCGGTAGTGCACCGGGCGGGCGCTGGGCAGGACCCGGCCGGGCACGACCTCGACGTCGTAGGACGGGCGGCTCGACGCCAGGACCTTCCCGTTCGCGTCGCGGATGACGCCGCGGGTCGTCGGGAGGACGACGCGCCGGATGATGTTGTCGTGCGCCTGCGCCGCGTACTCGGTCCCGTCGACCACCTGGAGCTGGAAGAGCCGGCCGATGAGGGTCAGGCTCGCCAGCACCGCGAAGAGCGCCATCCATTTGTAGCGCCTGCGGAACTCCCCCACGTCGGACCGCGCGACGAGGAGATCGCTCACGAGGCGGTCCCCCCGGCGGGCTCGGCCCGCGAAGAGCCCGACGTGGCGGCGTGCAAGGCCTGGCAGATGCGGAAGACCAGGGGCGCCACGGCCGCGGTGGCGACGGCGTGCGGCAGCGCCAGAGGATAGAGCGAGCGCGGCACCCACGCGTCGCGACCGAAGATCGCGAGCAGGACGAGGACCATGATGCTCTGGAGCAGGGTGAACGCGGCCACCAGCAGCACCTGCATCCAGGTCGTTTGCGCCGCGAGGCGAACGCCTGCCGCGCGCGCCAGCACGAAGGTCGCCACGTAGGTGAAGGTGAAGAGGCCGACCGGGGCGATGCCCAGGACGTCGGTGACGTACCCCAGGACGAACGCGACGCCCGCGCCGCGGGCCAGGGAGTACTCGCGCACCCCCATGAAGAGCACGAGCGGCAGCACCAGCGCCGGGATGGGACGCCCCACGTGGGCGTGGGCGACGTTCACCAGCAGCGAGTAGCCGAGCATGACCGTGGCCGGGAGGGAGAAGTCCGCGCGCAGCGCGGTGACCGTGCGCGTGTGCCGGGGGGCCAGGCGCATCTGTCGCACGGTGCCGGCGACGTCGAGCGCCACCGCCACCAGCCACACCGCCAGGGCGACGCCGGGGCGCAGGCCGTCCATCGCGCGGAACACGTTGGCCTGCAGCACGAGCAGCGCGAGGCCGACGCACAGGAAGGCGACGTTGCGCACCTCACTGCCTCCCGCGGGTGCCGGCGGGCAGCGCGTTGCCCACGGCGCCCTGCCCGGTCTCCTCGCCCGGCGCGGTCACCAGGAGCAGCACGTTGTCGAGGCGCGAGAAGTCCACGGTGGGGGCCGCGTCCACGTCCTGGTCCCGCCCGAGCTCGCGCTTGAGCACCCGGGTGATGCGCGCGACCGGGATGCCCTTGGGGAACCAGCGACCCTTGCCGCTGGTCACCAGCAGATCGCCTATCTCCACCTCGTCGCGGGAGTCGACCATCTCCACCTTGCAGCTGTAGCGCGCGGGGTCGCCCGTTCCGCGCACGAAGCCGCGAGCGCGCGTGCGCTCGTCCTCCACGTCGACCCCGAAGGCCGCGTCGACCGCGAGCTGCACGTCCACCGTGTCGCCCGCGACGTGGAGCACGGCGCCGACCACGCCGTCCGGGGCCACCACCGGCATGTGCGGCCGGATGTCCCGCGCGCCCTTGTCGAGCACCAGGCGCGTGACGCGGAAGAACTCCGTGAAGTCCTTGCCCACCACCTGCGCGCTCACCGACTCGCCGGGCAGGGAGTCCTTCAGCTGCAGGAGCCGGCGGAGCTGCCGGTTCTCCACCTGCGCCTGCTCGAGCGCGTGCACCTGCTCGCGGAGCCGGGCGTTGTCGTAGGCGAGCCGCTCGTTGTCCTGCTTCACGTCGCCCAGGTACACGTAGTCGTCCCACACGCCGCCGATGCCGCGCGCCACGGTGGCCGCCGCCACCTCGACCGGGGCCGACACGCGCAGGACGGCGCGATCCATCGCGCTCTGGTTCTCCGGCGCCTTCATGTTCGCCTTGAGGACGAAGAAGGGCACGGCCAGGAGCAGGACGACGATCGCTGCGTCGCGGTAACGCTGGAGCGCGGGGGACACGACGAACACCTACGACACGCCTTCGAGCCCCCGGCTCTAGGCGATCGTGACCTCCTTCAAGAGCTCCATGTGGTCGAGCGCCTTGCCGCTGCCGAGCACGACCGCGCTGATGGGATCGTCGCAGACCATCACGGGGAGACCGGTCTCCTCGCGGAGCAGGACGTCGAGGTTTCGCAGCAGGGCGCCGCCGCCAGTGAGGACGATGCCCTTGTCGACGATGTCGGCCGCGAGCTCGGGGGGCGTCTTCTCGAGGGCCGTGAGCACGGCCTCGACGATGTTGTTGATCGGCTCGGTGAGCGCCTCGCGGATCTCGTCGCTGTTGACGATGACCGTCTTGGGGACGCCGGCCACGAGGTCGCGGCCCTTCACCTCCGTCGTCATCTGCTTCTCGACGGGGTAGGCGTTGCCGATCTGGATCTTGATCTTCTCGGCCGTCTGCTCGCCGATGGCGAGGTTGTACTTGCGCTTGAGGTACGCCGCGATGGCGTCGTCCATCTTGTCGCCGCCGACGCGGACGCTCTGCGAGTACACGATGCCGGCCAGCGAGATGACGGCGACCTCGGTGGTGCCGCCGCCGATGTCGACGATCATGTTGCCGCTGGGCTCGGTGATGGGCAGGCCGGCCCCGATCGCCGCCGCCATGGGCTCCTCGATGAGGTAGACCTCGCGGGCGCCGGCGCTCTCGGCGCTCTCCTTCACCGCGCGCTTCTCGACCTCGGTGATGCCGAAGGGGACGCAGATGATGATGCGCGGCTTGACCAGCGTGCGGCGCGAGTGGGCGCGGGCGATGAAGTACCGCAGCATCGCCTCGGTGATCTCGAAGTCGGCGATGACACCGTCGCGCAGCGGTCGTACTGCCCGGATGTTCCCCGGCGTGCGCCCGAGCATCTCCTTGGCCTCGCGTCCGACGGCGAGGACCTTGTTTCCACCCCGGGCGTCCTTCTGGACCGCCACCACGGAGGGTTCGCAGGAGACGATTCCCTTGCCCTTCACGTAGATGAGGGTGTTGGCCGTCCCCAGGTCAATCGCGAGATCGTTCGAGAACAGGCCGTGAAGCCAGTCGAAGACCATGCGGGGCTCCTTCCCTGGTGCGTGGGGGAATTGCCGCGCGGCACCAGTGCCACGAGGGAGACCGCTTCTACCACAGGCAGGGGTCGTGTCTACCCGGGCGGTCCGTGAGCGCTGAGCGCTTGCTCAGGCAAGCGCATCATGCACTCGAAGCGAAGAAGGAGGTCAGCCCTTCGAGATCTTTCCCTCTTTGTGCGGGAAGTGCTTCCGGCACACGGGGCAGAACTTCTTGATCTCGAACTTCTCGGACATCGTCCGCTTGTTCTTCGTGGTCGTGTAATTCGCGCGGTTGCAGTTGCCGCACGTCATCTTGATGAGGTCGCGCATGGGAATCGGCGGCGGAGATTACGCGCGAAGGCTCGGGAGTCAAGCTCGCCCGTAGGACGCCCGTGCCAGCGCCCCTCTCAGTCGTCGTCGTCGGGGTAGTTGAACTTGTTGGCGCCGCCGCGCTCCTTGGCCTTCTTGCGGCCGGCTCCGGGCGCTGCTGCGCCGCCGCCATCCTCGAAGTTGCGCTTGCGAGGCTGCTCGAACGACTTCTTGGGAGGGCCGCCACCACCCCCGCCGCCGCCGAACGACGAGGCGAAGGGGGGCGGACCACCGAAGCCTCCACCCCCACCTCCCCCGGCACCCGCAGGGCGCTCGCCCTTGGGGTGAGCGAGGTTCACGACCAGCCGGCGGTTGCGCAGGTCGGCCGAGCGAAGCGCGACCTCCGCGGCCTTGGCGGCCTCCGAGCTCGCCATCGTCACGAAGCCGAAGCCGCGCTTGCGGCCGTCGGCATCCATCGGAAGGTGAACGCGGACGACGCTGTCGGGGGCGACGCCGTTGATGAGGGTCTGCACTTCCTCGACCGTCGCGTCGTAGGGCAGGTTGCCGACGTACAGCGTACGGTCGGGCGCCTGGGCCGCCCCACCCGGACCGCGCGGTCCTGGAGGGCCACCGCCTCCCATGCGCGGTCCGCCCGGGCCGGGAGCCACGCCGTCGCGGCGGGGAGGCTCGGCCTGGAAGGGTCGAACGGAGATGGACTTGCCGCCCTGCATGGAGCCGTCCAGGGCGTCGCGTGCGGCTTGCGCCTCTTCCGGCGTCGTCATCGTGACGAAGCCGAAGCCGCGGGGTCTCCCGGTCATCCGGTCCTTCGGCAAGCTGACGCCGAGAACCTTGCCGCCCGTGGCTTCAAAGAGCTGCTTCAACACATCTTCTGAGATGCTGTCGGGCAGACCTGCCACGAACAGCTTCGCTTCCTCGTTCGCCATGCGAAAACTCACGATCCTCCGTTCCGATCCAACACGCTTTCCACGATATCTAGCACGTTCTCGTCGTCAACAGTCGGAGCGGGCACTACCCCGACCACACCCTCACCCGGGCACCGGGATCGAGAAGGCGAAGCTCGCCCCCACCCCGGCTCCATCCTCGACCCAGGCCTTGCCCCCGTGGCTCTCGGCGATGTGCTTGACCAGCGCGAGGCCGATGCCGCTCCCACGGATGGGCCGCTGCGGGTCCACCGCCCGCGCGCTGGCCCCGCGCACGAAGCGCTCGAAGATGCGGTCACGCTCCTCGGTCGGCACCCCGGGCCCCCGGTCGACCACCCGGACGACGACGGTAGAGCTGCCCGCCAGCCCCGGGACCCGCCGCCCGGCCTCGCGACCCACCCGTATGGTGACCACCTCGGACCCGGGCGCGTACTTGAGGGCGTTGTCGATGAGGTTGATGACGGCCAGCTGGATGGCGCGGTCGTCGATGTGCGCCCGCGGCAGGTCGGGCTCGGTCTCGGTGGCGAGGCTCACCCCCTCGCGCTCGGCGCGGTACCGGTAGACGTTGACCGCCTTGGCCACGGCCTCCCCCACGTCGCCGTCGGCGAAGTCGTAGGCCTGGCGCCCCTTCTCGACCTTGGCGAAGTCGAGCACGTTCTCGATGAGCGCCGAGAGCCGCTCGCTCTCGCTGACGATGATGTCCAGGTACTCCTGCCGCTTCTCGTCGCTGGCGACGCGCCCCGACTGGAGCATCTCGCCGAACATGCGCACGAGCGCCAGCGGGGTCTTCAGCTCGTGGCTCACGTTGGCCACGAACTCGCTCTTCAGCGCCGAGATGCGACGCTCGCGCTCGGCCGCCAGGAGGATGGTGGCCACCCCGAGGACGATCACGGCGCAGGAGAGAACGACCATCACGAGCTCGAGCAGGGCCCGGTTCTGCACGCGGGCCGTCAGCTCGTCGCTGGCGCTGGGGGACACCTGCACGCGCCACCCGTAGAGCGTGGTGGGGAAGCGCACGGCCACGGTGAACTCGCCGCTCCGCAGCGGCGGGCCGAAGATGATGCGCCCGTCCTCGTCGACCACGTTCACGCGGCTCGGCGTCGCCGCCTCCGAGAACAGCGTGGGCATGGTGTCCTTCACGATGCGGCCGATGTCGTGCCACGCGACGACCAGGTAGCGGCGTCCCTCCACGGTGCGCTGCCAGTAGCTCACCAGGTAGCTCTGCCCGCGGTAGGCGTGATGCAGGTGCCGCAGCTCGTCGGGGGCCTGCTTGGCCAGCTCCATGTCGCCGCACATGCGCTGGACGAGCAGCCGCCGGAAGGCCTCCTCCTCGGCGAACGCACCGCCGGCGCGCGAGGCGAAGGCCAGCACGCTGTGCACGGGGTCCTCGCCGTCGAGCACGAGGATCGCGCGCACCGTCGGCGTCTCGCGCTGGGCGGTGGGGAGCCAGCGCTGGGTGAGCTCGGTCAGGCGCGCGGGATCGGCGATGGCGAAGACGACGTTGTCCTGCTCGATGATGCGCTTGTCGAGGCGGTCGGCCTTCTCGTTGGCCAGCCCGAGCGTGGCCTCGAGGACGGACTGCTGGCGGAGGCGCTCGACCTGGAGCGTCGTGCGGAAGGTGAAGTACGCGAGCGTCCCGACGGCCACGAGCACCGCAGGAAGGAGGACGAAGCTGGCGAGCCTCTCGCGGGAGCGGGGCATGACATCTACCTGCCCCGGGCTTCGGCCCGGGGGCTCACGCGTCCGGCAACCGCCGCTGGCTGATCCGCTCGGCGTCGGTGACCACGCCGTGGCTGGAGATGAACTCCGCGAACTGCTCGGCGATGTAGGTCAGCGCGTTCCCTTCGGACTCGTTGAAGGGCTGACCGTCGAGGGGGTTCAGGAGCTCGATGGCCCCGAGGAAGCGGCCGTGCAGCAGGACGGGGGCGATGAGGACGCTCTGGGCGCCACCGAGGACGTTGTACCGGTCGAGCCGGGCGGCGTCTGCGCGCAGGGGGTCGGTCGCGTCCCCCACGACCACGGCGCGGCGCTTGCGCATGGCCGCGAGGAGCATCGGGTCGTTCTCGGGGTGGCGCTTGAGGAGGAGCTTGCTGGAGCCCGGGCCGCGCGTGCTGGCGACGACGAACTCGCGCCGGTCGATCTCGTAGAGGTGAACGACGCCGGCCTGGCAGGGGAGCTTCTCCATCGCCAGCGTGAGGCAGAACTCCCCGCCCTCGAGCGCGTCCTGGACGAAGTGAAGGTCGTGCATCGCCTCGAAGAGATCGGCGATGAGGTCCTCGCCTCGCACGCGCGCACGCGGGGGAGGGGGCGCCGCGGGCGCGGTGAAGACCGGGGCGGGGACGGCGGGAGGGGGAGGAAGGACGGGAGCGGGGGCGGGGGCGGGTGCAGCCACGGGCGCCGGCGCGGGTGCGGGTGCTGCGAGGGGGGCGGGCGCGGGGGCTGCAACGGGCGCAGGCGCGGGCGCGGGTACGGGCGCAGGCGCAGCCACCGGCGCGGCAGCCACCGGCACCGGTGCGGGCGGCCGGGTGGACGCCGGCGTAGGGGCCACGTTCACGACGGCAGTCGGCGCGATGACCGGTGCCGCAGCGGGCTGCGGAGGTGCGGACGCCGGCCTCGCCGGGGCCGCGACGGCAGGCGGGACGGAGGCAGGGGTCGGCGGGTGAGGCGCTGGCGGGTGAGGAGCCGGAGCCACCGAGACCGGAGCGAGAGCCTGCGCGGGAGGAGGCGCCGAGGCCGCCTTCGGCCGGCGCGGGAAGGTCACCACCGGCGCGCCGCGCCAGTCCTTCCACGCGAGCGTCGCCAGCGGCGGGACGGGCGGCTTGCCCTGGAACGACACGTCGAACACGCCCAGGTTCACGAGCTTGCCGGGCGCGACCCGCTCCAGCGAGCTTCGCACCATGTCCACCTGCATCAGCAGCAGCGTCTCCGCCGCGGCCTCGCTCGTCCCCGGCGGGACCAGGTAGACGTACTCGCGGTAGGTGAGCGGCAGTGCGTCCGTTGCGTCCTGCTCGCGCTTGAAGATGATCTGCGACGGCACGCCCACGTCGGCCCTCGCCGGGCTCGCCGGGATCGATGCCGAGGCAGGCGCGGCGGCCGCTGGCTGCCTCGCGGCGGACGGGGGAACGGACGCCGGCACGTGGGGCGGAGGCGCGGGCGTTGCGGCCACCGCCTCCACCGCGCCGGGTCCCGAGCCCATCATCATCGTCCGGGCGGCGACAGGCTGCTTCTTCGACGCGGGTGCGGGTGCGGGCGGAGCGCCGGACGGCGCAGGGGGGGCGTTGGACGGGGCGCCTGGCCGCACCGAGCGGGGGCCCTCGTCGGGCGCCTTGCGAACCTCGTAGCGGAGCCGCGCCATGGGATCGACCGCGCGGCAACCGTCGTCGAGCAGCTCGATGGAGAAGCCGCTCATCGGCGCTGACTCCCCTCGCTGGGCGCGCGCGGCCTGCAGGGCCTTCTGCCAGGACTCCGCCTCGACGAAGAGCGACTCTCGGTCGCTCTTGCCGAGCGAGGTGACGTCCACCAGCCAGCGCACGTGAAAGACTTACCAGCCCGGCGTCCAGCCGGTCAACGCGGGGTTACTGTCGAGGGTCTACTCCGCGCGCAGGCCGTCGGCGGGGCGCAGGCGGGCGGCGTAGACCGCAGGCGGAATCGTGAACAGGATACAGATGGCCACCGCCACCAGCGCCGGGATGACGAACTCCATGGGGTGCATGGAGACCGGCAGCCGCGAGATGAAGTACACCTTCGGGTCGAGCGGGAAGGCGTAGACGATGAGGAACCGGCAGCACAGCCAGCCGATGAACAGCCCCAGCGCCGTGCCCGCCAGGCCGATGATCGCGCCCTGGTAGAGGAAAATACGGAGAATGGCGTCGTTCTTCGCGCCGAGCGCCTTGAGGAGCGCGATCTCCTTCTTCTTCTCGAGCACCACCATGATCAGGGTGGCGATGACCGTGCAGGCGGCGATGACGATGATGAGGCCGAGGGCGAAGCTCATCCCGATCTGCTGGAACAGAAGCGCCGTGAACAGCCCGTGGTTCAGCTGGCGCCAGGTCATGGTGTTGTAGATGCCGTTGTTGAGCCGGGCCATGATCTCCTTCGCCACGGCGTCGGCGCGGTCGATGTCGTCGAGCTTGAGCTCGATGCCGGTGACGCTGTCGCCGTACTCGTAGAAGGCCTGCGCCTCGTAGAGATCGGTGTAGACGAGCTTGGAGTCGTACTGGTCGAAGCCAGCCTCGAAGATGGCGATGACGCGGAACTGCTTGGCGATGGGCGAGCGGGTGCCCGAGCCGAAGCTCAGGCCGATCTGCGGGGAGGTCACCTGCACGCAGTCGCCCAGGCCCACGTCGAGCTGCTTGGCCAGCGTCCGGCCCACGACGATGCCGGGCATCTTCGCGATCTCCGCCGGGCTCTTGCAGGGGTCCGGATCGATGGCGTCGGGCAGGGCGTCGTCCTCGGGGAGGCTGCTCTTGTAGCCCCCGCTGGGCACGAGGTCGGCGACGGGGCCCGATGGTGGGGGCAGCGGCGCGGCGGTGGCGGCGGGATGGGGCGGGGGCAGCGCAGGGGCCGTGGCGACGGCGCCCGGGCCACCGCCCTCCGCGCCACCATCCGCCCGGCGCATCTCCTCGTCGACCTCTTTGCGCATCAGGTCGAGCAGGGAGTCCGACCCGCCGTCGCGGCTCGACGGGGACGGTGGGTGGTCGAGCTCGTCGCGCATGGGGTCGAAGGCCCGCTCCGGTGGCTTCGAGTCCGGCCGTCGCAGCCCCTGGAGGCTCCCCGCCACGACGTCCTTCGGCAGGGTGAGCACCTTCGGCATGAGCTCCGGGTCGACGCCCTTGAGCAGCACGCCCGTCGCCGTGTGCTCGGCGTGGGTCACCATCATCGGGTTGATGACGAAGGGGGCGACGCCGACGACGTGCGGCACGTCCTCCACCTTCTTCATGACGTCGCGGTACTCGCGGTAGTCGATGGAGTACTTGAGGACGAGCACGTGGGCGTTCACGCCCAGGACCTTGTCGCGGAACTGCTCCTGGAAGCCCCCCGTGACGCTCATCACGATGGTCAACGCGGCGACCCCCAGGGTGACTCCGCCGATGGCCAGGGCGGTGCTGATGGAGATCATGTTGCGCTTCTTCGACGCCAGGTAGCGAAGCGCGACGGTGACGGGGTAACCCATGGGGGGCGGCAGCCTGGCTACCACGAATCAAACAGGTAGGGTCGGCGAGATAGTCCTACCTCCTCGGCCACATACGGATACCGGCGTTTCTTCGCAAAGTTTGCGAGGGAGGGAAACCCGGTAAGTCCTCGCGGCTCCTCGTCCGTCTGACGTGGCAAGCAGCTGGCCGGTGTCCATGCGGGCTCGCTTCTTGCCCCACCCTTGTTCCACTTCTTTCGTCTATCCTAGGAGCGGCGACCATGAGCGACGAAGCCAGCAAGCCGCTGTCGGAGCGCGTGCTTCGCCCCTCCAGCCTCTCCGACCTCCCGACCGCGGCGCTCGCCGTCACCGAGCCTGGCGCCCCCTCGCCGCTCGACGCGTCGGCCACCCCGCCGCCCCCCTCGAAGGCCGACGCCTACGTCGGCAAGACCATCGACGGGCGGTACCTCGTCGAGCGGGTCCTCGGCGAGGGGGGCATGGGCATCGTCTACGCGGGCCGCCACAAGGTCATCGACAAGAGGGTGGCCATCAAGGTCCTGCGCGGGGAGATGGCGAGCGACAAGGAGCTCACCGAGCGCTTCCTCCAGGAGGCCCGCGCGGCGAGCGCCATCGGCAATCCGCACATCGTCGACATCAGCGACTTCGGCCAGCTGCCCGACGGCTCGACCTACTTCGTCATGGAGCTGCTCGAGGGCAAGGCGCTGAGCGCCGTCCTCACCGAGGCGGCCGGCCCGATGCCCGTGCCGCGCCTGCTCCACGTGGCCAGGCAGATCGCTCAGGGCCTCGGCGCCGCGCACGCCGCCAACATCGTCCACCGGGACCTCAAGCCCGACAACGTGATGCTCATCAACCGGGGCACCGAGAAGGACTTCGCCAAGATCCTCGACTTCGGCATCGCCAAGGTGGGCAGCGGCACGAAGAAGATGACGCGGGCGGGCAGCGTGTTCGGGACGCCCCACTACATGAGCCCGGAGCAGGCGGCGGGCGCCGTGGTCGACCACCGCACCGACATCTACGCGCTGGGCGTCATCCTCTACGAGATGGCCAGCGGCAAGGTGCCGTTCGACGCCGACAACTTCATGGGGATCCTCACCCAGCACATGTACAAGTCGCCGGTCCCCATCCGCGCGCTCGTGCCGGGGGTCGACGTCCCGCCGGGGCTCGACGCCATCGTCCTCAAGGCGCTGAGCAAGAAGCCCGAGGGCCGCTACCAGACGATGGACGAGCTCATCGCTGACCTCGACAAGCTCGACCACGGCCTGCTGCCCGACGCGGTGCAGGAGATGATGGCGCGGTCCGGCGGCTTCAACGTGCCGGCGGACTACTTCCGCTCGAGCGCCATGCCGGCGCCCGTGCCGGCTTCGCCGCTGGGACACAAGCCCCGGTGGCCACTCTACGCGGTCATCGCCGCCGTCGGGACCATCGTGGGCACCGTCGCCGTGGTGCTCCTGGCCCACTCGTCGGGCGGCAGCACGGCGCTGGCGACGCCCTCGACCACGACGCCGGCGGCGGTGGCGACCCCGGCGCCGACGCAGGCCGCCACGGCTCCCGCGCCGACAGCGACCCTGGCGCCGCTCCCGAGCCCCGCCCCGGCGCTGCACGAGGTGGTGGTGAGCGTGATCCCGCCGGACGCGACGCTGACGCGCGACGGGAAGGACCTGGGGAGCCAGCCCGTGGTGCTGCACCTCGGCGACACCGAGACGGCCTCGCTCGTCATCAAGGCCAAGGGTTTCAAGTCGAAGACGGTGACCATCGACACCAGCACGCCGAAGGTCCCCATCACGCTCGAGAGCCAGTTCGGTCCGCCGCCGAAGGGCGGGGCAGGGGCCACCGGCCCGTCGAAGCCGAAGGGTGGGGGCGGGATCGACGACGTCGGAGACCCGTTCGCGAACAAGCACTAGCTGGCGGGGGGTCGGGGTCGCCGCCGTGGCCCTCGAGAGGCCCGCCCTGGTCGTCGAAAGGCCCGTCTCGCTCGTCGAGAGGGCCTCCCGGTCGACTCGAAGGGCCTTGGTCGAGCAGGAAGTCCCGTTCATCGAGCTCGAAGGGCCTTGGTCGAGCAGGAAGTCCCGTTCATCGAGCTCGAAGGGCCTTGGTCGAGCAGGAAGTCCCGTTCATCGAGCTCGGAGGGCCTTGGTCGAGCAGGAAGGCCCGTTCATCGAGCTCGAAGGGCCTTTCGTCGAGCAGGAAGGCCCGTTCGTCGAGCTCGAAGGGCCTTCGTCGAGCAGGAAGGCCCGTTCATCGAGCTCGGAGGGCCTTTCGTCGAACAGGAAGGCCCGTTCATCGAGCTCGGAGGGCCTTTCGTGGAACACGACGGGCCTCTCGGGTACCGGGGCGACCCCGACCCCACCCGCTCTACATCTTCGTGTACCCGCCCCCGCTCCACGTGTACCGCACGCTGCTCACGCCTCCCCACGGCAGCAGCAGCGGCTCGATGGCCCCGCTGCCCGGCGCGTCCTGGTTCCACGGGTACGTCTTCTGCGTCCAGCCCGTGGCGCGGCCCGGGGCCGACAGGATGTCGAACGACTTGCCGCCCGCCGCGGGGATGAACTGCACCAGGCCCTGCACGCGCTTGCCGGCCTGCTCGCGCGCGGTCTCGATGCCGAAGACGCGCGTGATGGCGTCGGGCTTCACCTGGTAGACGAACATCACCTCCACGTCGACCGGGCCCGTGTCCGAGCCCACGTGGCGCACGCCGCGCACCACGAGGTCGGCCCCGCCGTCGCCGGTGAGGTCGCGCGCCGTGAGATCCTTGATGTCGCTCGCGTCGGAGAACTGCGAGAGCGTCAGGAAGATGTACGCGGTGCCGCCCTTGAAGCCGGGGCCGAAGACCACCACGTCGCGCCCGACGAGGACCACGCGCTCCGGACGACCGTCGCCCGCGACCTGCACCTTGAGGTCCACGGTGGGGCTCACGTCGGCGCCGACGCCGCGGTCCTTGCGGTACTGCTCCAGGAGCTGCGCCGAGAGGTCGCCGCCCTTGCCGACCCTGGGCGTGGGAGGCTCCGCCGGGTGGACGGGCGGAGGGTGGTCGGGCGTGCCGCCGCCACCGCCGCCCGAGGGAAACGTCTCCTTCTGGGCCACCTCCTTGCCCTTGGAGAACTTGCTCCCGTCGAACCGGTAGACCTGCGTCTTCACCCCGCCCCACGGGAACAGGATGGGCTCGACGTCGCTGGCGATGGGCTCCTTGTAGGTGAGGGGATCCCACGTCGTCGTGGGCTCGACCGTGACCTCGATCTCCCCGCGGCCCATGCGCACGGCGTTGTCGATGCGGTGCTCGCTCTGGCGGATGGCGATCTCGTGCGCGAAGGTGAGGCGCGGCTCCTCGGTGGCGTTCATCGCCGTCAGCACCTCGAGGTACTCGCGCTCGGCCTCCCCCACGCTCTGCTTTCGCCGCACGATCACATCGGCCTTGCCGCGCCCGGTCACGTCGCGCGCCTCGAGCTTCACCAGCTGCCCCTGCAGATCGCGGAAGAAGAAGCCCGTCCCGCCCAGGTAGGACGTCCCGCAGATGGTCAGGTAGTGCTCCCACACCGCGACGCGCTCGCGCACGCCGTCGCCCGTGAGGTCGGCGACCAGCTCGACGTCGGGCGCGCGCCTGGTGAGGCCCTTGGGCTGGAGCAGCTGCTCGATCATCGCGAGCTCGGGCTCGCTGGGCACCCAGGGCATGTCCCTCGGGTGCTGCGCGTCGCCCGGCCCGGTGGCCACGACGCCGTCGCCGTCGACGTAGGCCGCGAGCCCGTGGACCCCCACGCGCGTCGTGCGAAGCTCGGGGATGGAGCCGAAGGGCACGACCGCCTCGAAGGCGTAGCCCCCGGCCTCGGGGGACTCGACGATCTTCGCCCCCGCCACGCTCCCCTTCCTCCCGAAGCGCACGCTCCCCTCCGTCTCCCCCGGCTTGCCGGCGAAGAAGCCGAGATCGTAGGTGACGTAGCTCCCGCCCGGCGTGGGCACCGCGAAGATCAGCGAGACGTGGTCCTTGCCCGGCTCGAACGAGGCGTCGGTGATGTCGGCGCCGACGTAGAGCTTCGTCTCGTCGTACTGCAGGCCGATCTTCATCGTCGACCGGGTGTTTCCCTTCACGGGGGTCCCTCTCGCGAGGGCAGGCCACTCGTTGAGCACGCCGTCGACCTTCACCGGCCGGTCCTTCTCCACCGCCTCGAAGCGCAGCCCGTCCGCCGTCACCTCGACCGCCTCGCCGCCGCCCTCCAGCGTCTTGATCCCGTGCGACGCCGCGTACTCCGCGAAGTCCTTGTCCTCGGGGCCCGGGCTCTTCGCGCCACCACCCTCACCGCCTCCCCCGCCGCACGCCGCAGACAGCAGGAACGGCAGGAACAACACGCACACCCGACGCATGGGCGCACTATAGCAAGGGAGCAGGGAGAAACCGCAGACGCGCGGGGGCTGTAGTTTTTCAGGGCAGCCGCGCGTCACCCGTGCCGCGACGCCGGTCCGAGCAGCTCCTCGACCGCAGGGTTCCTCGAGAGCAAGCGCTGGACGAGCTTCATCAGCTCGACCGCGGGGATGATGGACGCCGACAGGACCAGCAGGAGCGTCCACTCGTAGGGGGTCATCTCGAAGGTCTGGAACACGGGTCGCAGCCCCGGCACGAGCACGGCCACGAGGTGGATGGCGGCGCTCATGGCCACGGCGCCGACCAGGGGCAAGGGCAAGATGGGCCGCAAGGAGAGGAACGACGCGGTCGCCGAGCGGCAGTTGAACGCGTGCAGCAGCGGGCTCAGGGCCAGCAGCGAGAAGGCGATGGCGCGCGCGTGCTTCACCGCGAGCGGGTCGTCGGGGTTCAGCGGCAGCAGGTAGCAGACGACGGCGGCGCCCCCCATCCAGAGCCCGACGAAGCCCATCCCCACCCAGTCGCGCACGCCGAGCAGGCTCCCGGTGCGCTTGCGGGGCGGCTCGCGCATCTGCGTCGGGTCGGGCGGGTCGACGCCCAGCGCGAGCGCGGGCAGGCCGTTGGTGACCAGGTTGATCCAGAGGATCATCAGCGGCGTCAGCGGCTTGAGGTCGGTGAAGAAGCTCACCGCGAACACCGCCACCAGCAGCCCCGCGTTGCTCGACAGCAGGAAGAAGATGAACTTCTGGATGTTGCGCCAGATGGCGCGCCCCTCGCGCACGGCGTCCACGATGGTGGCGAAGTTGTCGTCGGCGATGACCATGTCCGCCGCCTCGCGCGCGACGTCGGTCCCGTCCTTGCCCATCGCCACGCCGATGTGCGCCTCGCGCAGTGCCGGCGCGTCGTTCACGCCGTCGCCGGTCATGGCCACGATGTGACCGCAGCGCTTGAAGGCCTCCACGATGCGCAGCTTCTGCTCGGCCGTCACCCGCGCGAAGACCCGCACGTTCTCGATGCAGGCGTCGAGCGCCTCCTGCGGCAGCTTCTCCAGCTCCGTCCCCGTCAGCGCGATGGCCCCCTCCTCCCACAGGCCCAGCTCCTTGGCGATGGCGACCGCCGTGAGCTTGTGGTCGCCCGTGATCATGACGGCGCGCACGTGCGCCTCGGCGCAGAGCCGCACGGCCTCCTTCACGCCCTCGCGGGGGGGATCGATCATCCCCACCAGCCCCAGGAAGGTGAGCCGGTTCTCGAGCTCCGCCCCGGGCCGCTGGGGATCGTGCTCGGCGTGCACCGCGGCGGGCTCGCTGTCGCTGTGCGTGCCGAGGTCGCGTCGCGCCACCGCGAGCACGCGCAGCGCGCGGCTGCTCATCTCCTCGGCCTCGCCGAGGATCTTCCGGCGCGTCTCCCCGTCGAGCGCCACCGGGCCGTCCACGGTCTGGTAGGTGGCGCAGAGCGGCAGCAGGACGTCGGCGCTGCCCTTGGTGTGCACCACCTCGCGCCCCATGTCGTCCAGCGCCACGATGGTCATCCGCTTGCGATCGCTGTCGAAGGGCAGCTCCTTGACCACCTGGTTGGAGCTGACCACGGACTCGCGCGGCAGCCCCCCCTTGGCCGCCAGCGTCAGCAGCGCGCCCTCGGTCGGGTCGCCCTGCACGGACCAGCCCTCGTCGGTCTTCTGCAGCAGGGCGTTGTTGCACAGCGCCACCGTGGCCAGGAGATCGCGCAGCGGGACGTCGGGCGACTCGACGCGCTGGTCGATGGTGTCGAGGATCGAGCCGCGCGGGTCGTACCCGGTGCCGGTGACGTGGTAGCGCACGCCGCCCGCGAAGACGACGCGGACGGTCATCTCGTTCTGGGTGAGCGTGCCGGTCTTGTCGGTGCAGATGACCGTGGCCGCGCCCAGCGTCTCCACCGCGGCCAGCTTGCGCACGATGGCGCCGCGCTTGGCCATGCGCTGCATGCCGAGCGCGAGGGTGATGGTGGTGATGGCGGGCAGGCCCTCGGGGATGGCAGCGACGGCGAGGCTCACGGCCTCGAGCAGCAGCTCGTGCCAGGTGCGGCCGCCCTTCACGTAGCCGCGCAGGAAGAGCAGCCCGGCGAGCCCCAGGCAGGCCCAGAGGATGCGCTTGCCGAAGGACTCGAGCTTCTGCTCGAGCGGCGTCGTGCGGTCGCGCGGCCGATGGATGAGCTCCGAGAGCCGGCCGAGCTCGGTGTGCACGCTGGTGGCCGTGACCACCGCGCGACCGCGGCCGCGTACGATGCTGGTGCCGACGAAGAGCATCGTCGCGCGGTCTCCCAGCGTCGCGTCGTCGGCCACGGCGGCCCGCGCGTCCTTCTGCACCGGGACGCTCTCGCCGGTCAGCGAGCTCTCCTCGGCGGAGAGGTTCGCGGTCTGCAGCAGGCGCGCGTCGGCCGGCACGGCGTCGCCGGCCTCGAGCTCCAGCACATCGCCCACGACCACGCGCGTCGCGGCGACGATCTTCACCTCGTTGCCCCGGCGCACGCGCGCGTTGGGCGTCTGCATCTTCTCGAGCGCGGCCAGCGCCGCCTCGGCGCGACGCTCCTGGTAGAAGCCGAGCAGCGCGTTCAGGACGACGATGAGCATGATCGCCGTCGCGTCGCCGAAGCGGACCAGCATCGGCTCCTCGCGCCGGCTGATGCCGTCGACGATGGCGATGACGGCCGCCACCAGCAGCGTGAGGACGATGGGGTTGGCGAACTGGGCGACGAGCTGCAGCAGCGGGCTCTTGCCACGGGGCTTGGGCAGCTCGTTGGGCCCGTCCCGCGCCAGCCGCGCTGCGGCGTCCTCCTCGCTCAGCCCGTGAGCCGGGTCGGTCCCCAGGCGCGCGATGAGCGCCTCGGGCGCCTCGGTGTGGGCGGGAGCGTGCGGCGTGCCTGCCTCGGCGATGGGGGTGGCGGAGGCCACGGCCTCCGTTCGTATCACATCGCGAGGTTGGGACTCAGCCGTGCATCACGGCGCGCCGCACGTCCCGGCGTACGTCTGCCCGGCCCGCAGCATGGTGCAGCCGGCGCCGGCCGTGCACGCCAGACCGCTGCTCCCACCGGCCCAGCAGCCGACGGGATCCACGCCGTTGCCAGGCACGTCGAACAGGACGATGTCCCCGCTCTGCAGGTCGTCGCAGCAGGCGGTCACGCTGCCCGAGACGCAGCAGCTCGTGGTTCCGGGGGCGCCCGCAGGGGTGATGGCGGGAACGACCAGGGAGGTCACGGCGCCGGCGTGAACGAACCCCACGGCCTCGCCGAGCGGCTTGCCCGCGACCGTTCCCGAGACCCCGATCGCCCCCGGAACGACGCCGAAGACGAAGGCGACGCCGGTGACGTCGGTCCCGGCTGCGTCGCGGGTGATCACCGCGCCGTCGTTCACGAAGTACTCGATCCATGCGCCTGGCTGCTCGGAGCCGGGCGCGATGGCCAGGGCGACGGCGGCCGCGGCCGCATGGCTGCAGTCGAAGGCGTCGACGCGGACGAGCCCCTGCTGCGGGGCGAGGGTCGCGCCGGCGAGGCTGGCGGTGACTCCGAGGGCGGCCGCCGTGTAGACCGTCACGTCGACCAGGGCGATGCCGTTCGGGCTCGCGCGGCCGGCGAAGAACACGTCGTTCTCCGGCATCGCGCCGGTGAGCCGGAGGTAGCCCTCGAAGGCGGGCAGGCCGCCGGGCACCGTGAGCACCGCGAGGCCCGTGTCGTCGGCCCGGACCTGATCGAGCGGCGAGGCGCAGTTGAAGTCGAACGCGTTGCAGGCGGCGACCTGCACCCCACCGACGGGCGCGTTCGAGTAGGCCTCCACGAGGTGGACGGAGAACGTGTTCTCGGGCGTCGGCTTGGGGGAGACCACGAGCTCAGCCTTCTGGGGGGTCACGCCACCGAGGGCGCCGACGCAGCTCCAGTCGCCGGTCTGGTACTTGGTCTCGTTGGGCGCCGCGCTGTTCGTGGTGGCGCCACTGCAGGCGGTCAGGACGAGAGCCAAAAACGTGAAGGACCAGGACAGGGTTGAGGGGCGCATTTTCCACCTCCGGATGCATGCAATGCTGCATCGGATGTGCCGCGCCGAACTGGCGGAAACTACGGACGATTGACGGAGAAACAGCGGCAGCGGGTGCGTGTGTGCGCAAATCCCTGTCTGGCCGGCTCCGGGTCAGCGACCCGCCTTGCGCTTCTCCTGCTCCTGCTGCTCGCTCTCCATCTCCTCGAGGGCGGCCGCCAGCTCGTCCTGCTCGCTCTTGGCCGTCGGGGCCGGCGCCTCCACTCGTGCCTGGACCGGCGCAGCCGGGGCCTTCGCCTCTTCGGGTGGCAGGATGCCCATCTTGCGCTTGAGGGCAGTCAGGTCGTCCTCGGCGCTCGCGCTGCGCTCCAGGTTCTGGAACTGCGACGCCAGCACGTCCCCCGAGTACTCCTCGGCCAGCTCGCCCTGGGCTTCGGCCTCGGCCTCGATCTGGTCGACCTTCTGCGACATGCGGTCGAAGGTCTCGAACGCGCTCTGGTCGCGGAGACCGCTCATGGTCTCCTGGATGGCCTTCTGCGCCTCGGCGCGCTTCTTCCGCGCGATGAGGACGTTCTTCTTGCGCTTGGCCTCCTCGATCTTGTCGTTGAGCATCCGCAGCGCTTTTTTGAGCTGGTCGACCGCGTTCTTCTGCTTGGTCCACTGCTCCTTGAACGTCGCGGCGAGCTCGTCGTGCTCCCGCTTGCGCGCGAGGGCCTCCTTGGCCAGCTCCTCGTTGCCTGCGCGCAGCGCCATCATCGCGCGCCGCTCCCACTCGGCGGCGTTGGCAGCCTCCTGCTCCGATTGCTTGGCCAGCCGCTTCTCGTCGGCGATGGACGCGGCCACCTGCTTCTTGGCCTCGACCAGCTGGTTGTTCATGTCCAGGACGACCTGGTTCAGCATCTTCTCGGGGTCCTCCGAGCGGCTGATGAGGTCGTTCAGGTTGCTCTTGATGAGCTGCGCGAGGCGGCTGAAGATACCCATGCTCTTCCTAGTTCTTCCTGGGCGCCAGACCGGGGAGCTGCTGCGCGAGGGCCATGTCGATCTCGTCCAGGGTCGCCTGGAGCTCGTTGAAGTCGAGGTTCTCGAGCTCCAGGGCGCTCGAGAGCACGATGTGCCCGCCGTCCAGCCCGTAGGCCGCGTGTACCAGCTGCTGCGCGTTCAGCTCGAGGAGCTTGCGGAACAGCGCGGCCTCCTGGGGCCCGTCGTGCTCCACGTCCGCGATGTGCACGCGGACGACCACCAGCGGCGGCTCGACCCGCAGGATGAGCGCCGGCGTCTTCTCCCCCATCTCGACGAGGAAGGTGCCGGGCTGCTCCTCGAGCGCGCGGAAGCGCCGATTGAGGCGTAGCAGGTACGCTTCGACGTCCTTCACGGTCCGCATGGGTGGTGAAGGTAGAACACGGGCCCCCGCTCGTAAACCGTATGGAGGCCAAAAGAGTGCTAGGATCTCCTCGGGATGTCGCACGATCCGGGCTCCCTCTGCGGCACCACGCTCGGGGGGATCTACAAGATGCGGCGCCTCATCGGCTCCGGCGGCATGGGAGAGGTCTACGCCGCCGAGGGCAAGAGCGGCGAGAAGGTCGCCATCAAGGTCCTGCACGACAAGGCGGCGCAGGACAAGGACCTCGTCGCCCGCTTCCACCGCGAGGCCGCCATCGCGGCGCAGATCAAGTCGCCGCACATCGCCAACATCCTCGGCGCGGGCAAGGACCGCGACGGCCGCCTGTGGATCGCCTTCGAGCTGCTGTCGGGCGAGGGCCTCGACGAGCGCCTGCGCCGCGAGCAGTACCTGTCGTTCGCAGAGGTCGCCCCCATCGTGGACGACTCGCTGCAGGGGCTGGGGGCCGCGCACAACGCGGGCGTGGTCCACCGCGACATCAAGCCGGCCAACCTGTTCATCGAGAAGCGCCGCCTCAACGCCAAGGAGATCGCCGGCGACGAGACCGAGGAGCGCACCCGCATCCTCGACTTCGGGGTCTCCAAGATCCGCACCCCCAAGGGGCAGCGCAGCGAGCCCTCGCTCACCGCGTTCGACGCGACGCTGGGGAGCTTCGCTTACATGGCTCCAGAGCAGGTGCGCGGCAGCGCGCGCGTCGACGAGCGCGCGGACCTCTACGCGCTGGGCGCGGTGGCCTTCCGGGCGCTCTCGGGGCGCCTGCCTTTCGAGGGGCACAACGCGCTGACGCTCATCGCGCTCAAGCTCGATCGGGAGCCGCCGACGCTCTCGTCCACGACCGGCGACGAGTGGCCTGCGTCCATCGAGCGCTTCCTCGGGCGGATGATGGCGCGCGACCGGGAGAAGCGCTTCGCCAGCGCGGAGGAGGCGCTCGCCACCTGGAGGCGCGTCTGCCGGCAGATGGGGAATGCCCCGCGGCGTCGTCCGCGGATGCTCCCCGTCCGGGAGGAGCGTACGGACGTGACTGCCCGGAGCATCACCAGCATCTCGAGCGTGTCCAAGGTCGGCAGCAGGCCCTGAGACACGAGAAATGCACGCCTCGCCAGCAGCAGAGCTTCCTCCCCGACGACGCCGGGCCCGACGATCCAGCGCAAACGTCCTCTGATTGGGGCTTGCGCGGGTCTTGCTGGCCGCCATATTGCGCCCCGTCATGCGCCACAGGTCGGTCTTCGCTTTGCTCCCCGCCGGTGTCTTCGCCCTCCTCGCCTGGGCGTGCGCCAGCAAGAACAACCCCAACCTCGTCGTGGGTACACCGGACTCCGGCGCGGTGGACGCGGGGGATGACGGAGACGCCTCCGAGGACATCAACATCAACGGCCCCGACTCCGCGAACGACCCCTGCTCCTTCGATCTGCCGGGCCAGACCGGCGTGACGCTCGATCCGGTGGCGCTCTGCACCCAGCAGCAGGTCCTCTCCTTCGAGATCCATCACGCGTACACGACGGGGAAGGGGGTCGCGCCCGGGTGGGCGTCGACCGGGACGTTCGCCCCGCTGACCGGTCACGCCTGGCAGGATGACCTGGGCCTCGCCGGGGCCATCGGCGGCTACTACTGCAACGCCGAGGTCTACGGGAACAACGCGATCACCGGCCTGCTCTCCACCACGCTGGCCGATCTCGGCAACGTGCTCTCCAGCGAGCTCCAGCAGACCCCCTCGCCCTACGCCGGCGTCTACGACGGAGAGCTCTACTTCCGCCTGCGCTGGGCCCAGGCCGCCTTCAACTACGCCAACAGCAACGCCGGCACCGTCGTTCAGGGCCTCGCCGACGCCTACGGGGCGACGCTGGCGAACCAGGCCTTCTCGGTCGCTCCCGTGGCCGGCGACGGCGGGTCGCCCGGCGGTATGGTCATCGGCACGAAGAACGCCGACGGCACGGTGACGTACTCGCCGGCCCAGGCGGTGATGGCGGCGGCGGCGCTGCTCGACATGGCGGTCCTCCAGCTGAAAAACCCCGACGCCGGAGCCCAGGTGGCGAGCTGGACCAGCACCGCGCAGCAGGTGATCGCCTACGTGCTGGCCCGCGGACGGGACCCCGTGACCGGTCTCTTCTACCAGTCGCTCACGACCAGCAGCGCGCCGGGCCACGACACGGTCGGTCCCGGCACTCCGACGAACGACACCATGCTCACCGAGAGCCAGGCCTGGGTGATGCTGGGGCTGGCACGCGCGCAGGACCTGCTCGACACCCTCGAGCCGTCGTCCGAGGACGCCGGCGTGGGCGACGGGAGCATCTCCTTGCCGGCGTACTGGGATGCCGGCAACGCCCTCGCCGCGTCGCTGGCGGCCGCGGGCCTGTTCGATGGGTCGGCGTCGCCGCCCAGCCCTCCGCCCCCCGGCGCCTTCATGGAGGGGCTCGTCCTCTCCAGCAGTCAGCTGCTCACGGACAAGACGACCATCGGCAACGCCATCATGCTCGGGGGCTTCCACCGCGTGGCGACCGGGCAGGCCGGCCCCCAGACCTACATGCTGGGGGAGATCCGCAGCGCCTTCACCCAGATCACCCCGGTCAACACGAGCTTCCTGTCGGTGGTCACCGACTCGAACGGGAACCTGGTCCAGCAGTCGTACCTCCGCGCGACCTCCAAGGACTACGGGTACGCAGTCGCCTACTCCATCGGCGAGTCTGCGGGGACGGGGCTGGAGCAGGGCGCGACGAACTACCGGTCCGACGCGGTCCACGCCATGGTGGAGGGCCTGACGCAGCTCTGGCACGGCTCGACCCACGACGCGAACTGCGCGCCGTAGGCCGCTCCCCGGGAGGCGTTCGTAGGGCAGGGACGTTCGCGTTCTTTCGGCAGTCGCCCGGGGCGTGATAGTAGTTCTGACGTGGATTCGACCATCGCCACGAGGGCCCGGATCGAGGTCCGCGGCGGCAAGCTCACGGTCACCAAGGGCGCGGGCTCCAAGAAGGAGCTCGACATCGGTCCGGAGACCGTCGTCGTGGGCCGCAACGAGGCCTGTGACCTGGTCCTCGACGATCGCAAGGTGAGCGCCGTGCACATGGAGCTCGTCGCGACCGAGCGCGGGGTCCGCCTGCGCGACCTCGGCTCGCGCAACGGGACCTTCATCGGCGACACCCGCGTCGGGGAGGTCTTCCTCATCAAGCACGCCTACGTCGCGCTGGGCGACGCGATGGTGGAGTTCAGCCCCTCCGTCCCCAGCGAGGTCGAGGTCCCCGAGACGGGCGCCTTCGGGCCGCTGGTGGGGACGAGCGCGGGGATGCGTGGCGTCTTCGAGCGCCTCAAGAAGGCGGCGCCCACCGACCTCACGGTGCTCGTCACGGGCGAGACGGGGACGGGCAAGGAGCTCGTGGCCCAGGCCATCCACGAGGCGAGCGCGCGCGCCAACAAGCCGTTCGTCGTGGTCGATTGCGGTGCCATCCCCGCCTCGCTGGCGGAGAGCGCGCTCTTCGGTCACGAGCGGGGCTCGTTCACCGGGGCGGTCGACAAGCGCGTGTCGCCCTTCGTCGAAGCCGACGGGGGCACCATCTTCCTCGACGAGCTCGGCGAGCTGCCCATCGACGTGCAGCCGAAGCTGCTGCGGGCGCTGGCCGAGCAGCGCATCAAGTCCGTCGGCTCGAACTCGTACCGCCCGGTCAACGTGCGCGTCATCGCCGCGACCCGGCGCGACCTGGTACGGGAAGTCAACGCCGGGACGTTCCGGAGCGACCTCTATTTCCGCGTGGCGCAGCTGAAGGTCGAGCTTCCGGCGCTGCGGCAGCGCCTGGAGGACATCCCCGTTCTCGTGCGCCGGATGATCGAGGACCTGGGCGACAAGGACTCGTACGGGCGGATCCCGAACGACTCGCTCGAGCGGCTGATGCGCCACGACTGGCCGGGCAACGTGCGCGAGCTGCGCAACGTGGTCGCGGTCGCGCTGGCCTTCACGAAGGAGGGGCCCATCGATCTGGCAGCCCACCTGTCCCCGCTCTCGAGCGCCGCGGCCGAGAGCACGCCGACGCGAGGCCGCACGTTCCAGGACGCGAAGCGCGAGGTGCTCGCCCGCTTCGAGCGCGAGTACTTCACGGCGCTCTACGCGGAGTGCAGCGGCAACGTGAGCGAGATCGGTCGCCGCGCGGCGATGGAGCGCGCGCACGTGAGGGGGTACCTGAGGCGTCACGGGATCGGGGACCCGAGCCGCTACGGGAAGGACGACAAGGAGAAGTAGGAAAGCGCGCCTGGGCCCGCCGGTTGCGCAGGGCCCCTGGCGCCTTACCTTTGTCAGGTCGATGCCCGGTCCCACCCCGCAGCGCCCGTCGCGCGCGTTCGTCTTCCTCCCCGTCGCCGTCGCGGGTCTGAGCGCGATCCTGGTGGCGCAGATGATCGCCCGGGACACGCGGTTCGCCGTGCCTTTGCTGGGCGTTGCCCTGCTCCTCTTTCTGCCCAGCTTCCTGGCGCGGTGGCGCATGAGGCGTCTGCTTCTGTCGGGCGACGTGGAGCAGATCATCGGCAGCTGGCAGGGGTCGATCGAGACCCTCCCGCAGCGCGAGACCATGGCGCCGCTGCTCCAGGCGACCGCATATGCGTCCTACGGCTGGGTCGAGGCCGCCCGGCGTGCGCTCGACCGGGCGGTGAAGGGGCCCGCGTGGGACGCTGCGTTCGAGCAGCGCCTCTTCGTCGAGGCCCTGCTCGACGCCTTCGAAGGAGAGCGCGATGCCGCGATGCGCAAGGCCGAGGTGCTCCAGGTGCTTCCCCTCCCCGCGGGCGGCCCTCTCGCGCGCCGGCGCATCACGAGGCTCCGTCACGGCCTCGCCGCCCTGGCCCGCGCCTTCGCCCACGCGTCGGTCGATGGCGACGCTTCCGTCCTGGCCCGGGCGGCCACCGCGTCGCCACTCGTTCACTGGGCCATGCGTTATGCCCAGGCCATCGTCGCGGTGGACCGCGGGCGCCCTGCCGAGGTGCCGTCGCTGCTCTCGGGCGCTCCTGCCTGGCCCGAGGCCAGTGCCTTCCGCACGTACCACGGCGAGCTGCTCGCGCGCGCCCCGGCCTGACACTCTGTTAGGCTCGCGGGAGTGACGACGCGCACTTCCGTCGTGCCCACGCCCGCCGCCCAGGTCAGCGCCCGCCCGCGGGTCCTCTACGTCGACGACGAGGACGACGTCCGCGAGGTGTTCGAGGCCGTGTTCGAGGGCGACTTCGACGTCTCGCTGGCCCGCAACGGGGGAGAAGCGCTCGACATGCTCTCCCGCGAGCCCTTCGACGTGCTGGTCAGCGACATGCGCATGGAGCCCATGAAGGGGACCGAGGTGCTGGCGCGAGCCTACGAGCGTCACCGCGACGTTCCGCGCATCCTGCTGACGGGCTTCAGCGATCACGCCGATCTGGCCGATGCGGTCAACCTCGGCCACGTGTGGGCCTATGTGCAGAAGCCGTGGGACGCCGAGCAGTTGCGGCTCACGATCCAGCGTGCGTACGAGTCGCGACGCCTCGAGCTCGAGAACCGGCGCCTGGTCGACGAGCTGAAGCTGGCCAACCGGAGCCTGCGCGACGACGTCGAGGTCGTGCATAGGACCGTGGCGCACCCGCGGCTTCAGGTGACGTCACCCGCCATGGCGCGGGTGCTCGATCAGGTCATCGCCGTGGCCGGCACCGACGCCAACGTCCTGCTCGACGGTGAGACGGGCGTGGGCAAGGAGCTGGTCGCCGCCGCCATCCACGAGCGCAGCGCCCGCAAGCGGGGCCGCTTCGTGGCCCAAAACCTCGCCGCGCTACCCCCCGAGCTCATGACGAGCGAGCTGTTCGGCCACGTGAAGGGCGCCTTCACCGGCGCGCAGGCCTCGCGCCGCGGGCTCTTCGAGCTGGCCGACGGGGGTACCCTGTTCCTCGACGAGATCGGCGAGGCACCGCCCTCCCTCCAGGCCATGCTGCTGCGGGCGCTCGAGTCGCGCGAGATCTGGCCCGTGGGCAGCAGCGATCCCCGTCGCGTCGACCTGCGCATCATCGCGGCGACCAACCGCGATCTCCTGGCCGACGCGCAGGCGGGGAGCTTCCGGCTCGACCTCTACTATCGCCTCGCTGTCGCCCCCATCCACATCCCGCCGCTCCGTGTCCGCCCGGAGGACGTGCGAGGCCTCGGCCAGCCCATGCTCGAGGCCGCCTCGCGGCGCATGAACCGCGCACAGCCGCGCGTCCTCGATCCGGCGTGGCGCGCGCTGGAGCAGCACACGTGGCCGGGCAACGTTCGCGAGCTCTCCAACCTCATGGAGAGGCTCGTCATTTACCACGCGGGTCACGAGGTCGACGTGGAGGAGCTCGGGCTGCCCCCGCCCACGCTGAACAGCTCCCAGGTACGCCTCGGTCCCGCCGCCGAGGTTCCGCCTCCCACGCCTTCCTCCGTCGCGCTCCCGGCAGCAGGGACGCCGGGCAGAGGCAACCCGTGGTCGATCGTGCTGGAGATGCCCGACGCCGGGACGACGTTCGACGAGCTGGAGAAGGAGATCCTCTCCCAGGTGCTGTCGCGGGCCGAGGGGAACCAGTCGCGCGCGGCCCGGTCCCTGCGCCTGAGCGAGAGCACCCTCCGGAGCCGGCTGAAGCGGCTCGGCCTGAAGGGCGGAGCCGGTTGACCGGACGAGTCGACGGATGGCCACGCCCCCGGCAATGATACACTGACCGACGATGCCTTCGACGGAGGCGAGCGCTGTCGCGAGGAGCAGGCTCCCCCAGCTCGCCAAGTACGAGGTGATCGAGGAGATCGGTCACGGCGGGATGGCGACGGTCTACCGCGCCCGCGACCGCCGCCTGGGCCGCGAGGTCGCCGTCAAGGTCATCCATCCTCACCTGCGCGACTCGAAGGAGGTGGTCTCGCGCTTCAACACCGAGGCCCGCGCCGTCGCGAAGCTGCGCCATCCGAACATCGTCGAGGTCTTCGACGTCAGCGAGACGGACGACGAGGAGCAGTACCTCGTCGTGGAGCTCGTGCGCGGGACCACGCTGCGCAAGCTGCTGCAGGGCAAGCGCGCCATCCCGCCCGAGGTGGCGGCCGCGGTTTCGCTCGAGCTGCTGGGCGCGCTGGAGCACGCCAACGCCGAGGGCGTGGTCCATCGCGACATCAAGCCCGAGAACGTCCTGCTCGAGCACCGTCCACCACCCAGCGCCGCAGCCGAGCGGGCGACGCCGGCGCCCAGCGGGGACCGCGTGGTGGTCAAGCTCACCGACTTCGGCATCGCCAAGCTGCTCGACGCGCAGGGGGTGACCTCCACGGGGCAGGTGCTGGGGAGCCCCGCGCACATGGCGCCGGAGCAGATCGAGGGCGGGGAGGTGGACGCTCGCGCCGACGTGTTCGGCATGGGGGTGCTGCTCTACGAGTGCATGGTGGGACACCTGCCGTTCGAGGGGAACAACCCCGCGCAGGTGCTGAGGCGCGTGCTCGAAGGGCACTACCCCGAGCCGCAGGCGGAGCGCCCGGTCATCGGCAACCGCTGGAGCGCCCTGCTCGACCGGGCGCTGGCCCACCAGCCGGCCGAGCGCTTCCCCGACGCCCGTGCCATGCGCGAGGCGGTGCTGGCGGAGCTGGCGCGGCTGGGCGTGTCGCAGCCGAAGCGCGAGCTGGAGTCGTGGCTCGACGATCCGGAGGGGTACGACCGGGCTCACGCGGCGCGGATGATCGAGAAGCTGTGTGCGCTGGCGGCCGACGCTCGCAAGCGCGGCGACTCCCTCGCCGCGGCCGCCGACTACAACCGCGCGCTCGCCCACGCCCCCGACGATCCCCAGCTGCTGCGCATCGTCGCCGGCATGAACCGGGCGGAGGCGCGCGCACGCCTCCTGCGGCGCCTGGGCTCCGTGGTCGTGCTGACGGTGGGGCTGGGCCTGGCCGCGTTCGGGATCGGGCGGCTGGTGCAGGGGCGGCTGCAGCCGGCGCCTCCGCCGGCACCCACCGAGGCGAAGGCGTCTCCGCCCACGCCGGCCACTGCTCCGGCGAGCGATCCCTCTCCCTCGGCCACCACCCCGCCCGCCGTTTCGGCCATCGTCCGCCCCCCGCCGGCCCCCGTCGGCCCCGCGCAGCCCCCGCGCGTCGTAGATCGCCTGGTCCAGCTCGACCTCCAGCCGTCCATGGGCGTCAAGGTGACCATCGACGGGAGCGAGACCCGCAACGTGGCGTCGGGGGACGCCCTGCACCTCGACGGAAAGACGCACGCGCTGTCCTTCTCCTGCTCGGGCGACCTCTGCGGCCCGCTCCAGCGCGAGGTGCCGGCGGGAGACAAGGACCAGACGCTGGTGGTGAGGCTCCAGATCAAGCCCGCGGCCCTGGTGATCGTGGGTGACCAGGACAAGACCTACCAGCTCGTGGAGCACCCGGAGATCCCGGTGCGCGTCGGCTCCAACACCGTGGCCGTGAAAAGCGCGTTCGAATCCGTCACCGTCAAGCAGATCGAGTCGAACACCACGGTCCGGGTGCGGCTCCAGGCCGGCAAGTCCGTGCAGGCCTCTTTCTAGGCCAGCGACGGGTCGGGCTTAAAAGTCATTGCCCAGGGCGCGCCGCTCGTTGGATCGTTTGGCGTGCGCCGCGTGCTCGTCGCTGCCTCTCTCGCCGCGCTGGTCTGCGCGACGGCAGGCGTGGCCCGCGCCGATCCGCGCTCGGACCTCGAGAAGGCCCACAACGCGTACATGGCCCACAGGTACGACGACGCGGAGTCCCGCCTGCGGGCGCTGCTCGACCCGAAGACCGGGGCGCTGAAGGATCCGGACACCATCGCCGATGCGCGCATGTACCTGGGCGCGACGCTCCTGGCGGAGAAGAAGAACGACGAGGCCGCCGCCACGTTCGAGGAGCTGCTGATCGAGCGGCCCGATTACCAGGCCGACCCGCTGCGGGTGTCGCTCGAGGCCGTCGACGCGCTCACCGATGCCAGGGCGCGCGTGCGCGACAAGCTCGACGCATTGCAGGCGGAGAAGGTCCGCAGGGCGCAGGCCGAGAAGAAGAAGCTGGAGGACGAGCGGGCCAAGCAGGTGCTCCGCCTGGCGATGCTGGAGAAGCTGGCGAGCTCCGAGCTGGTCATCGAGCGCCACTCGCGGTGGCTCGCGCTGGTCCCGTTCGGCGTGGGGCAGTTCCAGAACGGACAGACCACCGACGGCTGGATCTTCCTGGTAGGGGAGGGGCTCCTGACCGGGGCGAGCGTCGTGGCCGCGGGGCTGTCGGTCTTCTACGAGAAGCAGGCCTACACCGCCGCGGCGAACAACAACGCCAGCTCGGCCAGCGCCTACTCGAAGCTCGCGAAGTGGTCTGCCATCACCGACGATCTGCTGGTGGGCGGCCTGGCCATCACCATCACCGGAGGGATCCTCCACGCCGAGGCCACCTTCGTCCCCGAGAGGATCGAGATGCGGAAGCGCGACATCCCGCAGCTCTCGCTGACGCCCGTGGTGGGACCGGGCGGACTCGGGATCCTGGGCCGGTTCTGAATCAGGGAGCGCACGAGCCGTAGCTAGAGCGCTTGCCTCACGAAGAGGTCCTCCAGCGTCTCGCGCTTGGCGGCGACGCCCTCGAGCCGCGCCCCGTCGGCGAAAGCTCGCTCGACCACCGCGCGTACCTGGGCGTCCCCGTCGACCTCCATCACCAGCAGATCGCCCACGGTCCGCGTGACGTGGGCGAGGGGGGCGAGCGCCTCGCGCAGGGCGCTGCTCGCGCCGCCGATGGTCACCTCGCTGCGGCGTTTTCCGGAGCCCAGCAGCTGCCGCAGCGAACCCGAGACGACGACCTGACCCTGACGCAGGATGCACACGCGGTCGCAGAGCATCTCCACGTCGCTGAGGATGTGGCTCGAGAAGAAGACGGTGCGCCCGCCGTGCTTCTCCTCCACGATGAGGTCGCGCACCTCCTTGCGTCCCACGGGGTCCAGGCCGCTCATCGGCTCGTCGAGGACCAGCAGCTCGGGGTCGTGCACGAGCGCCGCGGCCAGGCCGACGCGCTGGAGCATGCCCTTGGAGAGCGCGCGGACGCTGCGGTCGATGGCGTAGCCCATCCCGACGCGCTCGATGACCTGGACCGCCCGGTGGTGGAGCGCCGTGCCGTGCAGCCCCGAGAGGCGGCCGCACATGGTCACGAACTCGCGCGGCGAGAGGTACGGGTAGACGTACGGGTTCTCGGGGAGGAAGCCGACGCGCGCCATGACCTCGGGCGCGGGCGCGCGCACGCCGAGGATCTCCATCGTGCCAGCCGTCGGCGCGATGAAGCCCATCAGCATCTTGATGGTCGTGGTCTTGCCGGCGCCGTTCGGGCCGAGGAATCCGAAGATCTCGCCGCGGCCCACCTCGAAGGACACGCCGCGCAGGGCGTGGACGAGGCGTCCGGTGAAGGGCTTGCGGAAGGTCTTCGCGAGGGAGGTGACGCTGAGAACGACGTCCCCCGGGCGGATGCTGCTCATGGTTCGTCCTTCACGGCTCGTCCTCGCCGCCCGGTCGCCCGTACTCGTGGAGTTTGTACTGGATCTTGCGCGGGCTCACGCCCAGGACCGTGGCGGCCTTCGACGTGGACCCGCCGCACGCCTCGAGCGTCGTGAGGATCGCGTAGCGCTCGAGGTCGGCGATGGTGGACCCCGGGATGGGGGGAGGGCCGCCCCGCTCCGCGGCGGGGACGACGCTCGGCGGCAAGTGCTTCCTCTCGATCTGCGTCCCCTCGCACAGGACGACGGCGCGCTCGATCGCGTTCTCCAGCTCGCGCACGTTGCCCGGCCAGTCGTAGGCGATGAGTAGCTTCAGCGCGTCGTCCGTGAAGGTCTCCAGCGTCTTGCCGTTCTCCGCGGCGTAGCGACGGAGGAAGAAGCTGGCCAGGGCAGGGATGTCGCCCGGCCGGTCGCGCAGGGCCGGGAGCTCCACGGTGACGACGTTGAGGCGATAGAAGAGATCTTCGCGGAAGGCGCCGCGCTTGATCTCTGCGCCGAGGTCGCGGTTCGTCGCCGCGATGACCCGCACGTCGACCTTGAGCGTCTCGTTGCCGCCGACCCGCTCGAAGGTCTTCTCCTGCAGGAAGCGCAGGAGCTTGACCTGTACACCGGCGGAGATCTCCGCGATCTCGTCGAGGAACAGGGTCCCCCCGTCGGCCTGCTTGAAGCGACCCTCGCGCCTGCCTACCGCACCCGTGAAGGCGCCGCGCTCGTGGCCGAACAGCTCGCTCTCGAGCAGCGACTCGCTCAGCGCCGCGCAGTGCAGGCGGATGAAGGGAGCCCTGGCCCGCGGAGAGGCGAGGTGGATGGCCTCGGCGATGAGCTCCTTGCCGGTGCCGCTCTCGCCGGTGATAAGGACGCTGGCCTTGCTGGGTCCCACCTGCGCGACGAGCTCGAGCAGCGCCTGCATCTTGGGATCGGCCGAGACGATGTGGCTGAAGGCGTTGCGCTCGCGCAGGCGGTCGCGCAGCCTCCGCGCCTCCTGGACGAGGCGGGCCTTCTCCATGGCGCGATCCACCACGGCGCCGAGGGTCTCCGGGTCGAGTGGCTTGAGCAGATAGTTCTCGGCCCCCTTCTTCATCGCCTCGACCGCGCTCGAGATGGTGCCAAAGGCCGTCATGACGACGAAGACCGTGCCTGGGGCCGCTGTGCGTGCCTTCTCCATGAACGCAATTCCGTCCAGGCCAGGCATCTTCAGATCCGTGAGGATGACGTCGGGCGCGAACTCGTCGAGTTTTCCAAGGGCCTTGAAACCATCCGCCGCGGTCTCGGTGGCATAGCCATCTTCCCGCAGGATTTCGCTGAGCGCCGCCCGAGCGTTCGACTCGTCGTCGACGATGAGGATACGGCCTCTGTGCCTCTGCGCGTCCGTGGCCATCCCGATCCCACCAGGTAGCACGAGCGCCCTTCGAGGACAGGCTTGTCCCCGCGTTGTCCCAAGGCATTCGTGTGAACAGCGTTGTAGAGAACCGGCGCGAATTGATGTTAGAAGGCTGGGGTCGGAATCGGCCATAAGTCATCGGAGAGACTGCCCCATGCGCCTTCGTGCTTCGTGCTTCGCCTCCTTCGCGCTTCTCGCCGGCCTCGCGATGCCGACCATTGCCCGAGCGCAGGCGGGCGGCGGTACCGTGACCTTCGGCGGCGGCACGCCGGACGCTCCGCCCGCTCCCCCTGCCGCCGCGCCTCCCGCACCTGCGGAGGCCCCTCCTCCTGGCATGGGGGCCGCGCCCGCGCCCGCGGCAGCGCCGGCCGCGGCGCCCGAGGAGAGCGACGAAGCCACGGAGGCGGCCGAGTGGGCCGTTCGCGACAGCACGATCAACGAGTCGAACACCATCAACGGTGGTACCGGCTTGCTCAAGACCCAGCACGCGCAGACGGGCGAGCCCGGCCAGTTCCGGATCGGCTTCGTGACGGAGTGGTTCAGCGCGGGCTTCCTGTGCACCACGCAGTATCCCTGCTCGAATCCCAACGGCGGCGCCGCGATCACCAGCGACACGATGAACCACGTCGGAGGCACGCTGTCGCTGGGTGCGTCCCTGGCCAAGCTGGGGTCGGGGACGCTGGACGCCTACGGATCGATCATGGCCTACGCGAACAGCGACTCGGCGAACAAGCCGTCGCTGCTCCAGGTGCTGGGGGACATGAACCTCGGGCTCAAGTACGTCGCCCCGGTGGGCAACATCGTCCACCTCGGCCTGTTCACCGAGCTCTGGCTCATCAACGGCACGGGCGCGGTCGGCCTCGACGGGAGCGGCACCAGCGCGAAGTTCGGTGGGATCGGGACCCTCGACCTCCGCGGCCTCGAGTCGCACACCCCGCTGCGCTTCAGCGCCAACGCGATCTACTTCGTCGACAACTCGGGTGACGTACTCCAGTCCACCGAGCAGGCGCGGGGACAGCCGGTCACGCGCATCGAGCGCTACGGTCTCGGGGTGAACCGGGTCGACCAGTTCCAGATCCTCATCGGTGGCGAGGCCTTCTTCGCCGACGAGCGCGTGCGCCCCTTCGTCGAGGAGAAGATCGGGTTCGCCAACAACCGGCAGGGCTACGCGTGCCCGCAGGGCGCCGGCGGCTCGACCGTGGCCGGCCGGGCGGGGCCGAGCAACGACCAGTGTCTGGCCAACGACAAGGTCATCCCCTCCACCCTGACCATCGGGAGCCGCTTCTTCCCCTGGAAGCGCGGGTTCTCGCTGCTCGCGGCGGTCGACATCGGCACCGGTGGCACCAGCAACTTCATCCAGGAGCTGCAGCCGACGCCGCCCTGGACGCTCTACATCGGCGCGGGCTGGGCGGTGGACACGCAGGATCGTCCGCCGGTCATCAAGACCAAGCTGGTCGAGAAGCCTGTCGAGCACGTCGCGCCCCACGGCCACGTGGTCGGCTTCGTCCACGAGAAGGACAAGAACGACCCCATCATGGGCGCCTACGTCGCCTATCGCGACCGCGCCGATCTCTCGCCGCTGTCGACGGGGCCCGACGGCAAGTTCTCGGACGATCTCCCCGCCGGCGCCTACACCTTCGACATCAAGGCCGACGGCTTCCGCCCCGGCTCGTGCGAGACCAACGTCCCCAAGGAGGGCGGCAGCCTCACGGTCGACTGCGCCCTCGAGGCACTGCCGCGCACCGGCGTGCTCGACGGCCACGTGCGTGACGCCGACACGAGCCAGCCGGTGGCAGGTGTACAGGTCATCGTCCACGACTCCCAGCACAAGGAGCTCCGGCTCACGACCGACCCGTCGGGTGGCTTCAAGTTCGACGCCGTCGCGCCGGGCACGGCCCAGATCAGCGTCCAGGCCGAGGGGTACCTGGTCATGGTCATGCCGGCCGATGTGAAGGCGCGCGCCGAGAACACGTTCGACCTCATGCTGCGACCCAAGCCGAAGTCCTCGCTGGTCACGGTCGGCAAGGGCGAGATCACCATCAAGCAGCAGATCCAGTTCGCGCTCGACAGCGCGGTCATCCTGCCCGAGTCGTTCGGTCTGCTCACCGAGATCGCCGACACCCTCATCCGCCACACGGAGATCCGGCGGGTCGAGGTGCAGGGACACACCGACAACAGCGGCACGCCGGAGCACAACAAGGTGCTCAGCGAGCAGCGCGCGGAGGCCGTCCGAGCCTGGCTCGTCCAGCACGGGGTCCCGGCCGACAAGCTGGTGGCGCGGGGCTACGGCCAGGAGAGGCCCATCGCGCCGAACGTCACGGCGGGGAACCGGGCGCGGAATCGCCGGGTCCAGTTCATCATCACCGACAAGGAGGGTGGTGCTCCCGCCCCGCCGGCCGTTCCCGGCGAGCGCGTGAAGCACCCGCTTCCGGGCTTCTAGGTCGCGGCCGCTGGATCAAGGCCAGAACGCGGGCGGAAGAGGAGACAGAAAAAGTTGTGAGAAGGGGGCTTGATCGGCCCCCTCTTGCGGGTTAGTCTCCGCCGCCCCGTTCGGTGGTTTTCAAAAACACGCGGACCCCAACCGGGGCCCGCGTTTTTTTTCGTCTTTTCCCTGCTCATGCAGACCCCTCCTCCCTCCTCCTCCTCCCTCCACGGAATCGACCGCGACGCGCTCCAGCGCGTGGTGGATCCTGTGGCGCATGCGCACGGGGCCGAGGTCGTGGACATGGAGCTGAAGCCGGATCGCGGCCGCTGGATCCTCCGCGTCTACGTGGAGAAAGCCGGGGCGGCGGCGAGCAATCTCTCCACCCGCGACGCCGCGGTCGACCTCGAGCTCTGCGCCAACGTCTCGCGGGATCTCAGCCCGGCCCTCGACGTGGCCGACCTCATCCCTCACGCCTACAACCTCGAGGTCAGCTCACCTGGCATCGAGCGCCCCCTCCGGGCGGAGCGCGACTACGTCCGCTTCACCGGGGAGAAGGCCAAGCTCAAGCTGCGCGAGCCCGTGGGCGGCCAGCGTGTCGTCGTCGGCGTGCTGGATGGCGTGCAAGGCGGCAAGCTGCGTGTCAAAGAAGGCTCGCGCGTCCACGAGGTACCCCTGTCGTCGGTCGACAGCGCACGCCTGGTCTTCGAGTTCGGCGCCAGCGGCGGCAGGGAGCACAAGAGAAAGCATTGACGGCACGTCGCGGCACTCGCCGCACCGTGACCGAGCACCGAGGAACACATCATGGCGATCCAACAGCAACAGACCGGCGGAGATCTCACCCTCCTTCAAGCCATCGAGATGGTGGCGAAGGACAAGGGGATCGACAAAACGCGCCTCGTCAAGACGGTTGAGGAGGCCATCCTCAAGGCCGCGCAGAGCGTCTTCGGCCCGAACCGGGAGCTCGAAGCGCGCTTCAACGAGGAGAACGGTCAGGTCGACCTCTTCCAGTACATGACCGTCGTGGACGACGCTGCCGACGACGATCGCGAGATCGCCATGGAGGACGCGCAGAAGCTCGGTCTGCAGGCGGAGATGGGCGAAGAGCTGGGCTTCCAGATCTTCTGGCACCCGTCGGACGCCAAGAAGGCCGCCGAGCAGGACAAGGAGTTCGGCGACATCCTGCGCGTGAAGCAGGCCCGCCAGGCCTTCGGCCGCATCGCCGCGCAGACCGCCAAGCAGGTGCTCATCCAGCGCGTGCGTGACGAGGAGCGCGACCTCATCTTCAACGAGTTCAAGGATCGCAAGGGGGAGCTCATCAAGGGCGTCGTCCGGCGCTTCGAGAAGGGCAACAACCTCATCGTCGATCTGGGCCGCACCGAGGGGATCCTCCCCTTCCGCGAGCAGACGCCGCGCGAGACGTATCGCCCGGGTGACCGCATCGTCGCCTACGTGAAGGACATCGATCGCGAGGCCCGCGGCCCGCAGGTCATCCTGAGCCGCAACGATCCGCGCCTGGTGGAGAAGCTGTTCGAGAGCGAGGTCCCCGAGATCTACGAAGGCATCGTGAAGATCGTCGCCTGCGCCCGCGAGCCCGGCGCGCGGTCGAAGATTGCGGTGACCAGCCGCGACGCGGACGTCGATCCGGTGGGCGCCTGCGTGGGCATGAAGGGCGCTCGCGTTCAGGCCGTGGTGCAGGAGCTCCGCGGCGAGAAGATCGACATCGTCCCGTTCGATCGCGACCCGGCGCGCTTCGTCTGCGCTGCCATCCAGCCGGCAGAGGTCAGCAAGGTCATCGTCGACGAGGCCGACGGTCGCATGGAGCTCGTCGTCCCCGACGAGAAGCTGAGCCTCGCCATCGGCCGCAAGGGCCAGAACGTCCGCCTGGCGGCCCAGCTCTCGGGCTGGAAGCTCGACATCATCAGCGACACCAAGTTCAAGCAGATGGAGGAGGAAGCCGTCCAGCAGCTCGGGCAGATCGACGGCGTCACCGAGGCCATCGCCCGTGGCATGTACCGCCTTGGCTTCCGCACGCTGGAGGAGCTGGCCGAGGCCAGCGAGCAGGAGCTGGCGGCGATGCCCGGCCTGGGCGGGGCCGAGGTCGCGGCCCGCGTTCGCTCGAGCGCGGAAACGACGATGGAGCGGCTGCGCCAGGAGCGGCTGCGCGCGGCGTCTTCGCGCGTGGAGCCGCTCACCGAGCGCGAGCGCCTGCTGTTCATCCGCGGCGTGGGGGAGCGTACGGTGCAGCTCCTGGAGGACGCGGGGTACCGCACGGTCGAGGACATTCTCCGGGAGGACGAGGACAAGCTGGCCATCAAGACCGGCCTCGGTATCAAGAAGGCGCGGGCCATCAAGCAGGGGGCGGAGCACTTCCTGTCCAGCGACGCCAAGACCATCGAGGCTGCTCGCCGCGAAGCGGTGGCCAAGGCACGAGAGGCAGCCGCTCAGCCGCAGAGCTGAAGAAGAGCGCAGAGGAGAACCACTCGTGGAGGCGATGATGCACCAGCGATCGAAGAGCGGACGAACCGCGCCAGAGCGGACATGCGTGGGTTGCGGCCTGCGCGATGACGCCACGGCGATGGTGCGTCTCGTCGTCGCGGAGGACGAGGTCGTCTTCGACCTCGCCGGCCGCGCCTTCGGTCGCGGCGCGCACCTCCACGCCCGCCCCGACTGCATCGCGAAGGCGCCCCGCGGAATCGCGCGGACGTTCAAGCGGGATCCGAAGGTCGACGGCCGCGGGCTCGGCGCCCGCCTGACCGCAGCCTGCGACCGCCGCATGGCGGGGTTGCTGCTGGCGGGGCGGCGGATCAACGCGCTCGCCATCGGGACCGACGCCTCGTTCGAGGCGTTCCGGCGAGGTGCTCCGCTGCTACTCGTGGCGGTCGACGCGGGCACCATCGCCCAGTCGCTGGAGGTGCAGGGCGCCGTGGCCGAGGGGCGCGCGATCGCGTGGAAGACGAAGGAAGAGCTCGGGAGTCTGCTGGGGCAGGAGGCGGTCGCGATATGTGCGGTCCGTCACACCGGCATCGCCGACGAGCTCAAGGTGTTGCGTGCTGCGGCTGACGCGGCCGCGGTTGCGACGAGAGAAGGTGCCGAATGCAGCAGACGTCCGGAGGCCCCATGAGCGGCAAGGTTCGCGTCTACGAGGTCGCCAAACAACTGAATCTCGACCCGAAGCAGGTCGTCGGGCTGTTCCAGGCCATCGGCGTGGTCGACGTGCGCAACCACATGAGCTCCGTGGAGCCCGAGCAGGTCGAGCGCATCAAGCGCCACCTGGAGAAGCAACGCACCCACGACGTGGTGGAGGAGCGCGTCCGGTCCGATGGGCGCGTCATCAAGCGCCGCGCCATTGCCAAGGCCCCCTCCCCCGAGACGTCACAGCCGGAGCTGCCGCCGTCGAGCGCGGCCTCGCTGCCCCTCCCGCCTCCGTCGGTCCATGCGTTCGAGGAGGTCGCCCCTCCCGAGACCAACGGGCACCCGGTGTCAGAGCCCGTCATCGCGCGCGAGCGCGAGAGCGCACACCTGCTGGTCCCCGAGGAGCGAAAGAGCGCCCGCACGGTCGAGTCGACGCCCGCGCTGCCGCGTGAGCGGGCGAGCGCGCGGAACCTCCCCGCCGTCGAGCCACCCCCCGCTCGGGTATCGGAGCCGCGACTTCCTGCGGAGCGTGCCACGGACGACGCGGTGGCGGCTGCCGCGCCAGCCCCCGTCGCCCACGAGCCCGTCGCTCCCCCACCGCCCCACGTGCCGGTGTTCGCCGCGCCGCCTCCTCCTCCCCCTTCTCCCGCCCCGCCTCCTCCATCGCCGCCTCCTCCTCCCGCCATGGCGGCAAACCCCGAGCCCGCGACCCAGCCGACGCGGCCCAGCACCGCTCCCAAGACCGGCGTCGAGTACTGGACGGGACGACCCGGCGTTCCCATGCCGGCTCAGTCGGCTGCCAGCCGCTCCGCGTCTGCCCAGCCGAACATGCCGCGGCGCGTGCAATACGACCCGCGCGCGGGGACGATGGGCAGCCCCACCGGCCGCCGCGACGTTCGTGCCCCAGGCCAGCAGCCCGGACGCCCGATGATGGGGCGCAGCACCGCCGGAGCGGGCGGACGCCGCATGGGCGGCCCGATGCAGCCTCGCAAGCCGGCGATGGTCTCCACGCAGGAGATGAGCGCCCACAAGAAGGTCATCCGCATCGACAACGACGTCACCCTCCAGACCATGGCTCAGAAGATGAGCCTCAAGGCGACGGAGCTCCTCATGAAGCTCCTGTCGATGGGGATGAGCAACGTCCACATCAACACCACGCTCGACGCCGACACGGCGAAGATCCTCGCCGGCGAGTTTGGCTGGGAAGTGGAGGACGTCGGGCGCAGCGAGGAACAGACCATCGCCGAGGCCCGTGGCGAGGAGGAGACCGCCGAGCAGGTCGAGGTGGGCGGCACGCGTCCCCCCGTCATCACCGTGATGGGTCACGTCGACCACGGCAAGACCAGCCTCCTCGACAAGATCCGCAAGGCGAACGTCGCCGCGGGCGAGGCAGGCGGCATCACCCAGCACATCGGCGCGTACAAGGTCGAGGGCAAGCACGGCTCCCTCGTGTTCCTCGACACGCCCGGTCACGAGGCCTTCACGCAGATGCGCGCCCGCGGCGCCAGCGTGACGGACATCGTCATCCTGGTCGTGGCCGCGGACGACGGCGTGATGCCCCAGACCAAGGAGGCCATCGCCCACGCGAAGGCCGCGAAGGTTCCCATCATCGTCGCCATCAACAAGATCGACAAGCCGGGCGCCGACGCCGAACGCGTGAAGCGAGAGCTGGGCGACAACGGCCTCGTCCCCGAGGAGTGGGGCGGCGACACCATGTTCGTCAACGTCAGCGCCATGACGGGGGAGGGCATCGACAAGCTCCTCGAGGCGGTCCAGCTCCAGAGCGAGGTGCTCGAGCTCAAGGCGAACCCCAAGCGTCCTGCCAGCGGCACCGTGCTCGAGGCGCTGCTCGACCGTGGCCGCGGTCCGGTGGCTCGCGTCCTCGTCCAGGACGGCACTTTGAGGGTGGGCGACTTCGTGCTGGCCGGCGCCGGGTTCGGCAAGGTCCGCGCGATGACCAACGAGCACGGCAAGCAGCTGCCCGAGGCCGGGCCCGCGACGCCGGTCGAGATCCTCGGCCTGAGCGAGGTCCCCAACGCAGGCGATCGCATGGACGCCGTGAAGGATCCAAAGAAGGCTCAGGAGATCGCCGAGAGCCGCCGCGGGAAGATGGCCAAGAGCCTCATCCCGGCGACGGCGAAGGTGTCCCTCGAGGAGCTGTCGAAGCGGATCGCCGAGAGCGGTCAGCAGGAGCTGCGCGTCATCATCAAGGGCGACGTGCAGGGCTCGGTCGAGGCACTGGCCGAGGCCATGACCAAGCTCTCCACCGAGAAGGTTCGCCTCTCCGTCATCAACGCCGCCGCGGGCGCCATCACCGAGGGCGACGTGAACCTCGCCATCGCCTCGCGGGCCATCATCGTCGGCTTCAACGTCCGTCCCGCCGGCAAGGCGTCGGCGCTGGCCGAGGAGAACAAGATCGAGATCCGCCTCTACTCGATCATCTACAACGCCCTGGAAGACCTGCAGAACGCGATGGAGGGGCTCCTGCCTCCCACGCTGGTCGAGAAGCAGCACGGCAAGGCGGAGGTGCGCATGATCTTCAAGGTCAAGGGCACGGCCGTCGCAGGCTGCTACGTAACCTCGGGGAAGATCGTCCGCAGCGCCAAGGCCCGCCTCGTGCGGGACGGGAACATGGTGTGGGACGGGAAGATCTCCAGCCTCAAGCGCTTCAAGGACGACGTGCGCGAGGTGGTCGAGGGCTTCGAGTGCGGCATCAGCCTCGAGGGCTTCAACGAGCTGAAGGAGAAGGACGTCATCGAGTGCTACGAGGTCGAGGAGATCAAGCAGAAGCTCTGATCTCTCCATGTTTCTAGGTGTCCTCCGTCTCACGTTCCACGTGCCGCACGCGCGGTCGCTGAAGGACAAGCGCCGCGTCGTGCAGAAGTTCCGGGACCGCATCCGCGCGCGCTTCGACGTGTCGATCGCCGAGGTCGCCTCGCAGGACAAGCTGCAGCGAGCGATCTTCGGCGTGGCCGTGGTGTCGGGAGACGCCGCCGTGTGCGACTCGGTGCTCGAACAGGTGGCGCAGGTCGCCGCCACGCAGGAGGACGCGGTGCTCACGGATCGCTCGACCGAGGTGATGACGCTCGGGGACGAGCTCTACGGAGACGACCATGGCCGGTGAGCAGGACACACGCACGCGCGTGCGCCGAGTGGAGAAGGGCCTGCGCGAGGAGCTCGCCTCGCTCCTGGCGCACGAGGTGAAGGACCCCGGCGCGGCGGGCACCGTCGTGACGCGCGTGGAGGTAGCCAACGATCTGCGCAGCGCCAAGGTGCACGTCCGCCTGCTGGAGCAGGGTGACGATCCGGGGCGCCGCCAGGCCGTCATCGCCGCCCTGGGGCGCGCCACGGGGTTGCTGCGTCGTGAGGTCACGCAGCGCCTGCGGCTGCGGACGGCACCCGAGCTGCGATTCGTCTACGACGACGGTCTGGACAACACGACCCGGGTCGAGCAGCTCCTGGCCGAGATCGAGGCAGAGAAGAAGCCGCGCGGGCGGTGACGTAGACGCTCAGCGGAGGCGCGTGACGTACCAGGCGCCTCGCCAGGCGGTCATCTCCCGGATCGTGAGGGTCCGCGTGTGGCCATCGACGACGTAGGTCAGCCGCGAGCCGTGAACGGTCCACAGCGGTTTCTTCCAACCGTGGCGTCGCGGCGTCGACTGCACCACCGCGTGCCCGAGGTCCAGTGAGACGAACTGGGCACGATCGAGCTGGTCGTGGTGATGCGCGTACGCGTGAATGGCCTTGCGAAACGGCTCGGCGACGTGCTTCTCCCATTCCTTCCCGGGATCGGCGGCGTCGCGTGTGGCCAGCCACCCGTCGCGCGGGAACACGATGTCCGTGGCCAGATCCGGGTCGTCCTTGCCCACCGCCTCGACCAGGTGACGCGCGCGGGCGGTCAGCTCGTCGCTCGAGGTGGAGGGGATCGAGTCATCGGGAGGAGCGGCGTCGAGCGTGCTCATCGCGCTCGCGTCCCGGGGGCCAGGGGCCGCGTCCCCTGCCCCTGCGCCCGCGTCCGCCGCCTCTCCGTGCGAGCCCCTGCAGCCGCCGAGCGCGCCGGTCAGCGCCACGGCGACGAGCCACTGCGCACCGCCTCGTCGGGTCACGCCAGCATCGGGAGGGTGACCAGATCGACGTGAAGGACCTCGTCGAACGCCTTGATCTCCGCGAGGCACGCCTCGGTCGGCCGCGAGAGCAGGCGCAGCTTCGCGCACGCGGCGACTCCCCCTTCGAACACCGTGTTGGTGACCTCCTCCACGTTGATCCCGTGGCGCTTGACGACGGCCAGCACGTTCGCGAACGTCCCCACCTTGTCCATCATGCGAATGACGAGCTGGAATCGGGCGGCAGTCGACGTGGAGACGTTGACCACGTGCGGCACGGTCCCCTCCAGGAGGAAAGAGCGGATGATACGCACGGTCTCGGTGGCGATGGCCAGCTGCGCCTGATCGGTCGCTGACGCAATGTGCGGCGTACCGTAGATGAGGCCCCCCGAAGCGTGCGCACGGAACAGCTCCGGCGCCGGAAACGTCTTCGAGCCCCGCGGCTCGTTGGGGAACACATCGAGCGCGGCCCGGAGGCCCCGCTTCTCCACCGCCTCGACCAGAGCGTCCATCTCGACGAGGTCGGCCCGGGCCGTGTTCACGAGCAACGAGCGCTCCGGCAGCAGAGCGAGCAGCCGCGCGTTGACGATGTGACGCGTCCGATCGACCAGCGCCAGGTGCAGCGACAGGATGTGGCTCTTGGCGGCGAGCTCCTCGATGGAGGCGACCCAGCTCACACCCAGCTCCGCCGCGCGGGCCGGCGTCAGCGAACGGCTCCACGCGATCACGTTCAGCCCGAGGCTACGTGCCCGCTGCGCCACTTCCCTCCCGATGGCGCCCAGCCCGGCGAGGCCCAGGGTGCGGCCTTGCAGGCCCTCGGCCTTGCCGTACTCCTGCCGCTCCCACTTGCCGGCTCGTAGCGAAGCAACCGCGTCGGGGATACGTCGGTCCAGCGCGACGATGAGCCCGAGGACCAGCTCGGCCACCGCCGAGGCGTTCTTGCCCGGGCAGTTCGCGACGTAGATGCCCCGCTTGCTGGCGGCGCGCACGTCGATGGTCTCGAAGCTGGCCCCCGCGCGGACGATGAGGTTCAGCTGTTTCGCGTTGTCCATCGCCGCGGCGGTGACCTCGGTCGAACGAACGACCAGGATTCCCACGCCCTGGAGCCGCTTCTCGAGGCTCTCGCGCGTGGTTTCGGGCTCGTAGACGACCTCGAGGGGGAGGGTGCGAAGTTCCTCGATGGCGCGCGGGTGGAGCTTGTCGGCGATGAGCAGACGCATTTTGCGGTTCGCAATGCTACTCGAAGCGCGGCTTCTTGGGGGCGATCGCGTGGAGCCGAGCGTCGATCCGCGCCCAGACCCGTTCATCCCCGTCCGTGCCCGGGACCAGTACGGGCTCGAGCAACGACTGGGCGTGCTGGGTGAACTTCGCCTCGAAGGGACCGCCGCTCGCCTGCCGCTTCACCAGGGCACGGAGCGCCCCGTCCGTACCCGGCCAGCTCGAGCTCGGATCCCAGAGCTCCTCCGTGCCATCGCTCAGGAGCAGCACGACGCAGTCAGGCTGGATCCGCAGGGAGCGCACGAAGAACGGCGCGTCGTCCACGGAAAAGTAGGTCCAGTCATAGCCATTGCTCAGGATGTACCGCCCGTCGTCCGGGTGGCGCCCGATCCAGGAGTGGAACGCCGCCGCCAGACCCGGGTGGTCCACCTGGCGACCCTCGTGCCAGAACCGCCCGCCCGCATCGAGGCGGATGGTGCTCTCCCGCGACCGCCCTTCCGGCGCAGGGAACCGGAAGAACTCCGGGTGGTCGCCTGGTTTCAAGCCGCTGACTCCTTGGATCGGGGTGCGTCTAGCACACGGTAGGGTCACCTTGACGTGCCGGGAGGGGGCGCCTAGAAACCTAGCGTTCAAATTCTTTTGAAACTAGTTTGACGCCGTCCGGGGCGGGACGGTCCCCTCGGGTGGCGTCGAGCGCATTTCGGAGGGCTCCGCGCGATGACGTGGGACGGCATGGGCGCGTTCGTTCGGGCGCTCGAGCAGCGCGGCGAGCTCGTCCGCGTGCGCAGGCGCCTCGACGTCCGTCTGGAGATCGCCGCCATCGCCGATCGGGTGATGAAGGCCGGCGGCCCCGCGCTGCTGTTCGAGGACGCGTCGGGTTCACGGTTCCCCGTCCTCATCAACGCCTTCGGCTCTCGCTCACGAATGTCCCTGGCACTCGGCGTGGCCGACCTCGAGGAGCACGCCCGCGCCATCGAGGAGCTGGTACACACGCGCGCCCCCTCCAGCGCGCGGGACCTTGCACAGCTCGCGCTCAAGCTCCCGGAGCTGGCGCACGTTCCGCCACGCTCCCTCGCGAAGGGCGCCTGCCAGGACGTGGTCCTCACGGGTGACGACGTCGATCTGGACCTGCTCCCCATCCTCACGTGCTGGCCGCAGGACGGTGGGCCCTTCCTCACGCTGCCCCAGGTCATCACGCGCGACCCGGAGACGCACGTCCGCAACGTCGGCTGCTACCGGATGCAGAAGCTCGATCGCAGCAGCACCGCCATGCACTGGCAAATCCACAAGACGGGCGCACGCCACTTTCGCCGTGCGAAGGAGCTCGGCCTCCGCCGCCTCGAGGTTGCCGTCGCGCTCGGGGGTGACCCTGCACTGACCTACGCGGCCACCGCACCACTGCCCGACGGCATCGACGAGTGGATGTTCGCCGGCTTCCTCCGCAAGCGGGCCGTGGGGACGGTGCCCTGCAAGACCGTGGACCTCGAGGTCCCGGCCGACGCCGACTTCGTGCTCGAGGGCTACGTCGACCCGGGGGAGCCTCTCGTCGACGAGGGCCCCTTCGGGGACCACACCGGCTACTACACCCCCGTCGACCACTTCCCTCGCTTCCACGTCACAGCGCTCACCCACCGCGCCGACGCGGTCTTCCCGGCCACCCTCGTCGGTCCGCCGCCGATGGAGGACGCCTGGCTGGGCAAGGCCACCGAGCGCCTGTTCCTCCCGCTCTTGCGGATGCTCTTCCCGGAGATCGTGGACATGAACCTCCCCGTGGAGGGTGCGTTCCACAACCTCGTCCTGGTCTCCATCAAGAAGCAGTACCCCTTCCACGCGGCGCGCCTCGCCCACGGGCTCTGGGGCTCGGGGCAGATGTCGTTCTCCAAGGTCATCTGCGTCCTGGACGAGGACGTCGATGTCCAGGATGTGGGGCAGGTCGCCTGGCGCCTGCTGGCGAACCTCGACCCCAAGCGTGACCTCGCGTTCGTCGACGGGCCCATCGACCAGCTCGACCACGGTGCCAACCAGGCCTTGTGGGGTACGAAGGTGAGCATCGACGGCACACGGAAGTGGCGGGAGGAAGGGTACACGCGCGAGTGGCCCGAGCCGTGCCGGACGACGCCGGAGGTCGCGGCGCGCGTCGACGCGATGTGGGCGGAGCTCGGCATCGACGTCCTGCGTCGGCCCCGGGCAGACGTCGACGGCATGCACGGGACCGGGGCCATCGAGCGCGTGCTCGGGGTCGCTCGAGAGCTGCTCGGGAGGCGCACATGACGACAGGACCCATCGCTGACGTCCGTGCCCGCCGCGGCGAGGAGGGCGCGCACGGCAACGCCGCGCGGCGGATGTTCGACCGGATCGCCCCCACCTACGACACCCTGAATCGCATCATGTCGGGGGGTACCGACGGTCGGTGGCGAGCGCGCACGGTGGCCGAGCTCGACCGTGCACCCCCGGGTCCCGTGCTCGACCTCTGCGCAGGGACGATGGACCTCACGGCGCTGGTCGCCCGGGCGCGCCCGGGCGAGCGCGTGGTCGCCCTGGACTTCTCGCCGGAGATGCTGGAGCGCGGCCGGGCCAAGGCTCCTCACGCCGAGGTCGTGGTGGGCGACGCCGTGGCGCTCCCCTTCGCCGCCGGCGAGTTCTCCGCCGTCGTTTGCGGCTTCGGCATGCGCAACCTCGCCGACACTGCGGCCGGTGCCCGGGAGGTACGCCGCGTCCTTCGCCCGGGGGGTATGTTCGTCACACTCGAGCTCTTCCGCCCGAGCCGCCTTGCGACGCGTGCCTTCCACCGCGCCTACGCTCGCCTGGTGCTCCCGACGGTGGGCGGTTGGCTCTCCGGTGATCGCAGCGCCTACGAGTACCTCGCGAAGAGCATGGCGGGCTTCCTCGAACGGCGAGAGTACGAGCGCACGCTGGCCGAGGTCGGCTTCGCCCGCGTGACGGGCTTCGACCTCACGCTCGGTGTCGCCTCCATCGTCACTGCCGAGGTGGCTGCATGAAGAAGAAGATCGTGGTCGGCATCACGGGGGCGAGCGGCGCCCCGTACGCCCGTCGCCTGGTGGGCGTGCTCCGCCAGCGCGAGGACGTGGAGCTCGGTGTCTGTCTCTCGCAGACCGCCCCGGAGGTGTGGGCGCTCGAGTGCGGGGGGGATCTCCGCGAGGGTTTGGGCGTCCCGGTGTGGGGCGTGCGAGACTACAAGGCCCCGTTCGCCAGCGGCAGCGCCGGCTGGCACGCGATGGTGGTCGTCCCTTGCTCGATGGGTACGGCGGCGCGGATCGCGCACGGCGTTTCGGACACGCTGCTCACGCGCGCCGCCGACGTCATGCTCAAGGAGCGCCGCTCCCTCATCGTCGTACCGCGGGAGACGCCGCTGGGGCTGGTGCACCTGGAGAACCTCACCCAGCTGGCCCGCCTGGGTGCCCTCGTCCTTCCTGCGATGCCATCGTTCTACGGAAAGCCCCAGACGCTGGACGACGCGATCGACACCGTGGTGGGGCGGGTCCTCGATCACCTCGGCCTCGAGCACACCCTGCTCCGCCGCTGGGGGGCGCCGTGAGCGCCCTCATCGATCAGGCGATCGATGCGGCCGGGCTGTCGGGCGTCGAGGCGGCCCGGCGCGCAGGCCGCGTAGGGCAGGAGGAGGTCGAGCGCCTCCAGCAGGCCGATCTGCTCGCGCTCGGTGCGCTGGCCGACCGCGTCCGGAACCAGGAGGTGGGCGACGACGTGCGCATCTACACGCGCCCGGACGCCGTCGCCGGGGATGCGATTGTCCTGCCCGCCGAGGCCACCTCGCCCACCGGGCTCGACCTGCTGCGCCAGGTTGCCGTCGCCCGCATCACCGGTCCCCGCAGCGCCCGGATCCGTGTCGACTGGACCCGCTGCGGGCTGGAGCTGGCCCAGGTCGCCCTCGGCTTCGGCGCCAACGAGCTCGAGGGGCGGATCGCCAACAAGCGAGGGCTGCCCATGGCCGAGGGCGAGAAGCTGGGCGTGCTCGGCAAGAAGTCCAGGCTCGAGGCGGCAGAGATCGTGAAACGCAAGGAGCTCGAGGGGTTCGTCCGGCGCGCGGGACGTACGCCGCGGTTCGATGAGGAAGAGGCGACATGATGCTCGACGCCATCCGGCAGAAGATGCAGCGTGGGGAGCGGCTCTCGTTCGACGATGGGCTGACCCTGTTCCGTCACCCCGACGTGGTGGCCGTGGGGCAGCTGGCCAACGAAGTGCGCGAGCGCATGCACGGCGATCGCACCTACTTCAACCGCAACATGCGCATCGAGGTGACCAACGTGTGCGTCGCCTCGTGCCTGTTCTGCTCGTTCGCCAAGCTCGAGGAGGGCTCTCCCGGCGCGCACACGATGCGGCTGGAGGACGCCTGGCGCGAGCTCGAGGTGAGGATGGATGACCCGCCGGGGGAGATTCATGTGGTCAACGGCCTGCATCCCGGGTTGCCCTTCTCGTACTACGAGGAGCTCATCGCGGGCTTCAAGCGCATCAAGCCGGACATCCACATGAAGTGCTTCACGGCGGTGGAGATCCACTTCTTCGCCGAGCACTACGGGATGACTCACCGCGAGGTGCTCGAGCGCCTGCGGCGCGCCGGACTCGACAGCCTGCCCGGCGGGGGGGCCGAGATCTTCCACCCCGAGGTGCGCTCGCGCATCTCGCACGACAAGGCCACGGGCGACCAGTGGCTCGAGGTGCACCGCGTCGCGCACTCCCTGGGCATCCGGACCAACGCGACCATGCTCTACGGTCACATCGAGACCTTCGAGCACCGCGTCGACCACCTCCTCCGTCTCCGGGCGCTCCAGGACGAGACGGAGGGCATGCAGGCGTTCATCCCCCTGGCCTTCCACCCCGACGGCAACGGGATGAAGAACCTCCCTGCGCCCACCGCCATCGACGCTCTGCGCACCGTGGCGGTGTCGCGGCTCCTGCTCGACAACGTTCCGCACGTGAAGGCCTACTGGGTCAGCATGACGCCCGAGGTGGCGCAGATCGCGCTCCGCTTCGGTGCCGACGACGTGGACGGGACCATCGTGCACGAGACCATCTACCGGGCCGCGGGCAGCCGATCCCCGGGCGCGCTGACGGTGGAGCACCTGGTGAGGCTGATCCAGGAAGCCGGCCGCACGCCGGTCGAGCGTGACACCCTGTACAACGTCGTCCGCGAGCATCCCCGGGCCGCCCTGCCGGAGGCCGCGTTCAAGGTCCGCGACCGCAACGCGGCGCGCCACCTGGAGATCGTGTCGTGACCGACGATCGACTCCGCGTCGCTGCGGTCGGCTATCTCAATGCCCGTCCGCTCTACGACGGGCTGGATCGCGAGCCCGCCAGCGCACGCGTGCGACTCGACTGCGCGGCGCCCAGCGAGGTCGCGCGGCGCGTCGCGGAGGACGAGGCGGACGTGGCGCTCATGCCCGTCGCAGCGGCGGCCACCATCGGGGATCTCCGCCTCGTGAGGGGCAGCGCCATCGGGGCGCGAGGCGCCGTGCGCAGCGTCGTCGTCGTCGCCGAACGCCCCATCGAGGACATCGAAGAGCTCGCGGTGGACCTGTCGTCCCGCACCAGCGTCGTCCTCGTCCGCCTGCTGCTCCGCGCGCGGCGCCGTGGGCGCGAGCCAAGGCTCGTCGGTCGCGGCCCGCGCGAAGCCATCGCCCACGTCGGCGGAGCCCGCGGCGCGCTCGTGATCGGCGATCCGGCGCTGGAGATCGAAGGGCGCTTCCCCCACGTGATGGACCTCGGGCTGGCCTGGCTGGAGCTCACCGGTCTGCCCTTCGTGTTCGCTGCCTGGTGCGGCCGGGCCGGGGCCATCTCCGCCGCCGACGAGCGTCTGCTCGAGCGCGCGCGCATCTCCGGCCTGGAGCGTCGCGACGCCATCGCCGACGAGCACGCGGAGCGCAGCGGTCTGCCGGCCGCGTCGCTGCGGGCCTACCTGCGGGACGCCATCCGGTACGAGCTGGGGGACCCGGAGCGCCTCGGCCTCGAGCGGTTCTTCGACGAGGCGGCGCAGGCCGGCCTCCTTCCTCGCGCGCAGGTCCGCTTCTACGACGAGGACGTGCGGACGACGAAGAGCGTGCCTGCGCCGTCGCCGTCGCTCGATGGTCTGCTGGCGCGCGCCGCCGGGGGCGAGCGCCTGAGCGCGGCCGAGGGGGAGCGCCTGGTCACGGACGCCTCCCTGTTCGATCTCGGCCTCGCGGCGGACGCGGTGCGGAAGCGCAAGCACCCACACGGGGTCGTCACGTACATCGTCGATCGAAACGTCAACTACACCAACGTCTGCACGACCAGCTGCCGCTTCTGCGCTTTCTACCGGCCGCCGGGCCACCCCGAGGGGTACGTCCTGTCGCGGGAGGAGCTCGGCAAGAAGCTGCAGGAGGTGGTCGACGCGGGCGGCGTGCAGATCCTGCTTCAGGGCGGGCTGCACCCGGACCTCCGAATCGGGTGGTACGAGGACCTCTTCCGCTGGATGAAACAGGAGTACGGCCTCGGCCTCCACGCGCTGTCGCCAGAGGAGATCCTGCACCTGTCGCGCCTCGAGGGGCTGAGCGTGCAAGACGTCCTCGAGCGGCTGCACGCGGCGGGGCTCGACAGCGTCCCGGGCGGCGGCGCCGAGATCCTCGTCGATCGAGTCCGGCGTACCATCGCCAAGGCCAAGTGCACGAGCGACGAGTGGCTGGGGGTGATGCGCGTGGCGCACCACATGGGCCTGCGCTCCAGCGCGACCATGATGTACGGAACGGTCGACACCGTGCGGGACCGCATCAACCACCTGGTGAAGATCCGTGACCTCCAGGACGAGACCGGGGGGTTCACCGCCTTCTTCTGCTGGGACTTCCAGCACGAGCGTGGCACCCGCATCGAGGCCGGGGATCACGGCACCGTGCTCTACCTGCGGCAGCAGGCCGCGGCGCGTATCCTCCTCGACAACGTGGATCACGTCGGCGCCTCGTGGGTGACGCAGGGGCCGGAGGTGGGGCAGGTCGCGCTGCGGTTCGGCGCGGACGACTTCGGCAGCGTGATGTTCGAGGAGAACGTGGTCTCCAGCGCAGGGACCACGTTCTGCACGAACGCCGAGGCCATGGAGAAGCGCATCCGGGCGGCGGGCTTCAAGGCGACGCGCCGCAACGTACACTACGACTGGCTCACCCCTCCGGCCTGAGAGCAGCCCATGCGCGCCGTGCACGCCGACGCCATCGTCACCGGCGACGCCGAGACCCTCCGCGACGGGGCGGTCGTGGTCGATGCCGCGGGCATCGTCGTGGAGGTAGGACCCGCCGCGCACGTGCTGCCTCGCCACGTCGGCGCGGTAGTGGAGCGCGTACGCGGGGTGGTCCTGCCCGGCCTGGTCAACGCGCACACGCACCTGGAGCTGAGCGCTCTGCGCGGACGCGTCCCCGGTGGAGCAGGCTTCGTGCCCTGGGTCGAGCACATGATCGGCGTACGCGCGGAGCTGCAGCCGGAGGCAGACGTGGAGGCCATCCAGCGTGCGGTCGAGGAGCTCGTGGCCTCCTGCACGGTGGCGGTGGGAGAGGTGACCAACTCGCTGGCCGCGGTGGGCGCGCTGGCGCGGCGCGGGTTCGCGGGATGCGTCTTCCACGAGTTCTTCGGGGTGGAGCGCGCGCCGCTGGAGCGCCGCCTCGCGGAGATGGAGCGCATGGTCGACGAGACCGTCGGCGCGTGGCCCAGCCGGGAGCTCGCCCACTGCCCGACCCCCCACACGCTCTACACGACACACCCCGATGTGGTTCGCCGGCTCGTTCGCGAGGCGCGGGAGCGGGGCTTGCGCGCCAGCCTGCACCTGGCGGAGCACGCCGCCGAGCGTCGCTTCCTGGAGCAGGGCGACGGACCCGTGGCCGACTGGTACGAGTCACGGCTCAGGCTGCGGCGCGATCTGCTGGAGTGGCCGGGCACTTCGCCCATCCACTTCGCTCACGAGCTCGGCGCGCTCGGGCCGCACGTCCTGGCCGTGCACCTCACCGACGCGCGCCGCGAGGAGCTCGATCTGGTCGCTCGCTCCGGTAGCCCGGTCGTCCTCTGTCCTGGTTCGAACCTCTTCATCGAGGCTCGCCTCCCGCCTCTGCTCGCCATCCGGGCCGCCGGGATCTTCCCTGCGCTGGGCACCGACTCGCTGGCCTCCAGCCCTTCCCTCGACGTCCTCGGCGAAGCGCGGGCGCTGGCCGCCCGGTTCCCCACCGTCTCCGCGCGTGACCTCCTGCGGATGGCGACCTGGGAAGGTGCACGCGCGCTGGGACTGGTCGACGTCGGCCGCATCGCCGCAGGAGCACGCCCGGGCCTCTTCGCCATCGAGGGAGAGCCCGGAGAAGACGCCGAGTCCTTCGTCCTGCGCCAGACCCGCGCCCCGCGGCGGTGGATCGTCCGCCGTGAGGGTCCACCGACCCCATCGGACCCACCTGAGGAGACCTCGTGACCGTCCTCGCTCGCGTTCGTACGTACGGTTCGCTCGTGGCGTTCGCCCACACGGTGTTTGCGCTTCCGTTCGCGGCCAGTGCGGTGGTGCTCTCGCTGGCGCAGCCCCACGCCCCGCCCGGGCTCTGGCGCTTCGCGGCCATGCTCGCCTGTATGGTCAGCGCGCGTACTAGCGCGATGGCATTCAATCGCTGGGCCGACCGCGACGTGGACGCTCGCAACCCCCGGACCCGCACGCGTCACCTGCCAGTGGGCGCCGTGCGCGCCTCCGAGGCCCTCGCGCTGGCCGTCGTGGCCGGCCTGGCCTTCCTCGGCTTTGCCGCCACCCTGGGCTTCTGGCCAGCAGTTCTCTCCCCCGCGGTCCTGCTCGTGCTGCTCGGGTATTCCTACGCCAAGCGCTTCACCTGGGCGGCGCATGCCTGGCTGGGCGTCGCCCTCGCCCTGGCCCCGGGCGGCGCCTGGCTGGCGATGGGAGCCGTGCCCAACGCCGGCATCGTGCTGCTCATGGTGGCGGTCGTCAGCTGGCTGCTCGGGTTCGACATCCTCTACTCGCTTCAGGACGAGGGCTTCGATCGGGACGCAGGTCTGCACTCCATCCCGGCGCGCTTCGGCGGACGTCGTGCTCTGCTGATCAGCGCCGGATCCCACTCGGTCACGGTGCTCGCGCTCGCGGGTTGCGGTCTCGCGCTCCATCGCGGTCCGGCCTACGCGATCGCGGTGGCGACGGCCTCTGCCCTCCTGGTCTACGAGCACGCGCTCGTCCACCGCCGCGGGCTCAAGGCCATCGACCGGGCCTTCTTCGACGTCAACGCCTGGGTCAGCGTCGCCTTCTTCGTTCTCGTCCTCGCCGACGAGCTCGTTCGCCGCTTTCTGGGCGCCTGAGGGGCGCCGCGCTAGATCATCACGTCGATGCCTTGCCGCCAGGCCCTCGTTTTCGCCTTCGCCGTGGGCCTCCTGCTGCCCTGCGTGGCGTCGGCGGACCCGGTCGCTCCCCCGGACGCCTCGACGTGCCCCGCTCCCGGAGCTCTCGAGTGCCCCGTCTACGAGCGCTACGTGAACCACAAGTACGGTTTCTCGGTCGATCTACCGACCTTCTTCGTCAAGAAGACCGGCGACGCCGACGGGCGTGGTCAGCCGTTCGAGTTCGGATCCAGGGCCCGTGTACGCGCGTGGGCCATGTTCGACAACCCTCCCATGACCGTACAGCAGCTCTACGGCGACTGGACGCGGCGCGACGGCATCACCTTCAAATCTCTCGCCGCGAACACCTGGGTCGTCCGTGGCCGTGAGGGCGGGCGCCTCTACTACAGCCGATCGATCCTCGCCGATGGCATCATCACCACCGTCGAGATCAGCTACGACAAGGACCTCGCCGATACCTTCGAGCCCATCCTCGCCCGTACCGGCGCGTCGCTGTTGACGCTCCCGGGGGTCGGCATACGCGGGCACACGCACTGAGCTCGTCGCTTCAGTCGCTCCCGTCACTGCCCGCGTCGGCGGGGCCGAGCGATTTGCAGCAGCGAAACCCGAGGTGGTAGTTCATGTGGGAAGACTCCTCGAGCTTCTCGACGTGCCAGCGCGGGTCGAAGTTGCACTGGTCGGGATACCTGGTCCAGTAGCCACCAGGGTCGTTTGGCTTCTTGGCGACGTCGACGTAGAAGAAGGCGCTCCCCTTGAGCTGCGTGTACATCTTGCCGTCGGCGGGCTCGAAGCGCGTCATGATCTCGGCCACGTTGCCGTGCTGGTCGAAGACCCCGAAGCGCGAGCGGCACCGCGGGAACGACCCCGATGGCTCGGTGTTCGTGCCGCAGGTCGTCCACAGCTTCTCGTTGGTCGAGACGTCGCAGGCCGGTCCGGCGGCCCGAGACTTGTTGGTGTTGCACACGGTGAGGTCCATCTCGTCGCCGTAGGCGTAGACGCGGTCTGGCCCTCCTGCCGGGTCGCCGCGGCAGGCGAGGTTCCACTCGTCCTGGGTGCAGAGGCGCTTGCCCTGTGCGTGGCAGACGCGGAGCGCCTGCGCCGGCGTGATGAACACGAAGGGTAGCTCGCACGCGCGGTTGGGGAACTCGAACAGGTCGATGCAGGACCGGGCGGACTCGATGTTCCCTCCCCGCTCCCACACCGGGACCATCCCTTCGGCCCCGCACCGGGCGCGCTGCTCCGGTGACTGCAGGACCACGTTGTGCAGCCCCTCCAGGCAGGCCTTCTGCCCGATGGAGTGCTGCGAGATGGCGCGGTTTCCCTGGGAGAAATGCCAGGGCCCGCCGCCCACCGGGAAGGGGACGGACGCGGCTTCACCCAGCAGCGCGCGCAGCGCCTCGGGAGTGTCGTAGTGCAGCGCCATCGGGTCGTCGAACGGCTCGGTGGCGTCGACCGCGCTCGCCGCGTCGAGCGCGGCGAGGAACGCGGAGTCGGCGGCTCGCGCGGCGAACGGGACCGTCGAAGGAGACACGGGTGGTGTCGGCGAGGCAGGCACCGGCGCGGCGGCGCTGGTCATCACCGCCGCGCGTGTGCAGCAGACCAGCGACGCGAGAACGAATGGTATGGCGGCAGCGCGACCCATGCGAGGTCCCCTCGCCCGATCAACGCCCGGGACCCCCCCCATGGTTCGGCGTCTAGTGCGTCGAGCACTTCATGAGGCACATGAGGTCGCCATTGCACCCGCAGTCGCCGCCGGCCTTCTTGGGCGCGGGGGCCGGCGCGGGAGCGGGGTTGGGCGAGGGGTTCGGCGATGTGCCTCCGCTGCTGCTCCCCGACTTCGTCACTGTGCCGGGATGCCACGTCCCGGGCCCAGCCTTCTTCGTGGACGCGGTCGCGACTGTGCTGGACGGAGTAGCGGCGGTGGCCGAGGTGTCGGTCGTGGCCGTTGCCGTGGCGGCGGCAGTGGTGGTCGGCTCTGCCGTCGCCGTCGTGGTCGGGACCGCGGCAGCGGTCGGGACCGGTGGCGCACTTCCACCCGCGACCTTCACGCCGATCACGATCCCCAGCACCAGCAGCACGACCACTCCCGCCCCGCCGCCGATGAACAGCGGCAGCTTGCTCTTCGGCTGCGCCTCCGCCCCGGCACCCGGACCGAGCGCCCCGACAGGCGCCCCCAGCGGCGGCGTCAGCCCGAGTGGCGCGTGGAACACGTCCCCCTCACCCATGGCCATCGGGCGCATCGACTCGGCCTTCTGGGCGAGCGCCTTGAGATCGATGAGGCCAGAGTCCTCCTTGGTGTTCGCCGGGGGAGGAACGCTGGAAGGACGTGCGTCCGCGTTCTTCGTGAGCACGGCCAGCGAGAAGAGAACGGAGTTCTCGTTGCGCTGGCCGGTGAGACCGGCCGCGTCGCCCGCAGGAGCCATGGCCTGAGGCACGGCGGGAGCGCTGGTGTGCAGCTCCTCGCCCGCGTTGGTGGCGAAGAGATCCCTCGCCCGGGCCTCCCGCTTGGCAACCGCTGCACGCTTCGGCTCGGCAGCGGGCGCGGCGGCGGCATAGGCGGCAGGGGCCTCGTAGGGGGGGGGCTCGGCGGCCGGCGGCGGCTCGTAGTTGCCCGCCGCGGGCGCCTCGTAGGCTCCGGCCCCCATGGGCTCGAACGCGCCTGGAGTGCCCAGGGCAATCTGGTTCGCGCTGGCGTGCAGTGCCGCAACGACCGCATCGACCTCGGCCAGGGGCCGCCAGTCGTCCATCCCGTCGCACCAGATGAAGGTCTCCTGCGTCACCACGCCGGCGTTGTACGCGTCGACGAGCTCGCCCAGGGTCAGCGTCCGCTGGTCGTTGTCCCCCACGTTGACGTGCCACTGCGCGTCGCCCGAGCCGACCGTGCCTTGCTGCGCCGTCGTGTCGGCCGTCCCGTTCGCCGACGCGCCGCCCGTACCGTTCACGACGATCGTCGCCCCGCACTTGCGGCAGCGAATCTTGACGATCTTTCCCTCGACCTTTTCGTCGGCGACGTTGTACTTGGACTGGCAGGACTGGCAGGTAATCTTCATGTGCGCCGACTCTCCTGGAAAGTGTACCTCGAAGGCTCTTTTCCCGCCTTCTTTCCAGCGGGGTTCTCGCCGCCACCCGACGTCCTACGTCGAGGTAGGAGACGGGTAGCAGCATGTGGATCGGACGGCTCAGGGCTGCTTCATTGCGGCGCGCAGGTCTTCCCCCCGCAGGAACGTAACCTGGCTCGACAGCTGTGCCGTCATCATGTTTCCCGGAGGCTGTCCCTGCTGCTGCGGTGGCTGCATGCCGCCCGGACCGGCGAAGAGCATCACCACACGCTGCTGGATGTCGGATTTTCGTGCGAGTGACTCGCCCCGGACCAGCTCCAGCTCCCCCTGCGACTGCGCCTCGAACTGCTCGAACGTAGCGCCCTTCGGGACCCCCTGGATGTTGACGTCGTGACTGGCGGCGTACGCCTTGATCTCGAGCGTCAGGTGGATGCGGTCACCATCGATGCTCTTCACCCGGTACGCGCGGTACGCCAGGACGTCCATCTGCGAGAGCGGCATCCGGGTCTCGGAGATCCACTGTCCACCCACCCCCACCGGCTTCGGAGGGAGCGGCACCGTGGCGAACACGAGGGCCTCGGCAGCCGTCTGGGCGACACGGTCCAGCTCCGCGTTCGTGGTCTTCCCCAGCTCCGTCAGGAGGTCGCTCTCCCGGCCATCGGGCGTGACCTTGACCCGCAACTCCGTTCCCTGGAGCGACGCGATTTCCTTGTCGATACCGGGGGGAAGCTGCCCCATCTGCTGCTTCGCGGGGGTTGCTTTCTGGACCGTGGCCACCAGCCAGTCCGCTCCCCCCTCCTCCTTCTTCCCCGGACCCACGGTGGTCATGAAGTCGATGGTGGGCATCGCCATGCGTGGACCCAGCTCCATGGCCACCTCCATGATGGCCGGACCGTAGGAGCTCTTGCCAGGATCGGTCCCTGCGTCGGCCGCCAGCGCCAGCGAGACCTTGGGGTCTGCCCCTTCCGAGACCATGTCGACCTTGGTTGGAGTTCCTTTCGGGTGGCGCTGGTCCGCCACGCTCGCCTCGAAGATACCGGTGGGGGGTGGGCCCGAGGTGTCGGCCGAGGCCGATGCGGCGGCCTTCATCGCCTTCTCGAGCTTGGGATCGGCGCTCGCGTACTTGTCGGCGTTCGCCCCCGCATCCGTTCGCGTGTCGGAGGACGGCTTCTTGTCCTCGCAGCCCACGAGGCCGGCCAGACCGACCAGGCCGAAGGGGAAGAGCAGAACCAGGGAGGCCAGCGAGGGAAGAGCGGACGGGATCCTCATCGCCGACCTGCTTATCGCAGGCCGCGAGCAGCGCCAAGGCATCCGAGATGCCACCCTCTCGAGGCGAGGTCAGGGGAAGGTCTTGGGGACGCTCGAATCCGCCTTGTACGCGTCGCGGTGGGCCTTGTGGCAGCCCTTGCAGGTCGCCTGCAAGCCTGCCTTGTCGTTGGCCTTCGCCGCCGCGAGGCCCTGCTGCAGGTACCCGTCCCACTGCGGGTAGGTCGCGGCGGGGGGCTCCTTGGTCAGCAGGAGCGCGTAGCTCGCCTGCAGGGTGGCGTAGTCGGGCGTGTCGCTGCCGTCCTTCCCCGAGAAGGCCGTACCCATGTTCGGCACCATCCACTTGCCGAGGGCGGTCTTCGGGTCTCCTGCTGCAGCGATGCCTGCCGCGAGGAGGAGGGTGATGGCAACCAGGGTCGGTAGAGTTCGACGCATCATCTTTAAAGACGCTCCTGAGGCCAAAAGGTTACACGGCTCCGAGGACACCGGAAGGGCAGGTAACCCCGGTTCCCCCCAGCCCACAGTACCCATCCGGGTTCTTGGCCAGGTACTGCTGATGGTAGTCCTCGGCGAAGTAGAACTCACCCGCGGGGGCAATCTCGGTCGTTATCGCACCGTAGCCTGCCTCCCTGAGGCGGCCCTCGTAGGCCGCCTTGGACACGTTGACGGCCGCGTGCTGTGCGTCGTCGTACACGTACACGGCCGACCGGTACTGTGTCCCCGTGTCGTTGCCCTGACGCATGCCCTGGGTGGGATCGTGACTCTCCCAGAAGGTGCGCAGCAGGTCCTGGAACGAGACCTTGGCCGGGTCGAAGACCACCCGGACCACCTCGGTGTGTCCCGTCTGGCCGGAGCACACCTCACGATAGGTGGGGTTCGGGGTCGTCCCACCTGCGTAGCCGACCTGCGTCGAGTACACGCCCGGGACCTGCCAGAACTTCTTCTCGGCCCCCCAGAAGCAGCCCATGCCGAACACGGCCAGCTGCATTCCGGGAGGGAAGGGGGCCTGCATGGGCGTTCCCAGCACGATGTGGCGCGGTGCGACGGCCATCTTCTCTGCGCGGCCGGGCAGGGCCTTCCCCGGCGCGGGCACGTGGAGCTTGGAGGAGCTGGAGAAGAACATGGCGGGAGCATGACACCGCTTTTGTCTTCGCGCGATGGCCCACCCGCGAGGGCTGTCAGGGGCAAGACACGTCGAGGTTGGGCGCGTTGGGCGTGCCCTGAAAGCCCGGGAAGAACGAGGCCACGGCGTCCTCCCAGTCGTCGAAGTCGTCGACGTCGCCTGCAGGGCAGTCCGCCGGGAACTCGATGGACGTGCCGACAACCGGCTTGAGCGATGGCCACGTCAGCGAGACCACGAGCTCACCGCCGCTCGTCAGCGTCACCGTTCCCCCCTCGTTTCGGAGGACGTCTCCGGGGTGGCCCGACCACGCCAGCACGAGACCGGGGAGGTAGTGGTTCACGGCGGGGTCGAGCGAGTCGGCGACGACGAAGGTGGCGCCCGGCTCCAGCCAGACATCGTCCGCCACGTCGAAGGAGTAGACCTTGGCGCCGACCGCACACTCGCCGTGAAGACCGCTGAGGTTCACGGCGCAGGCCGCCGTGCTCGCCACCTCGAGCCACTCTCCGTCGTCACCGGCTCCTGCCACGGACTCGAGCATCAGCTCGTCGATGACCAGGTTGCCCGGCTGGAGGGGCTGGGTGCATCCACCCTCGAAGACCGGAGGGGCGGGCGCCGAGGCAGCGTCCGTGCTGGCCGGCACGTAGCTCGTCGCATCCTCGTCGGAACCGCTGCCGGCGTCCCACGCCGCCACGTAGGTCGCCTCGTCGTCCCCACCCCCGTCCTCTCCGCTCGAGAGGGCGGCGAGGGCATCGGGCTCGTTGGAGGGCGGGCTGGCTGTCGGCGGGAGGGAAGGGGTGCAGGCCTGTACGATGAACCCGAACAGAAGGAGAAACGGGGGAGGGGGCTGGAGGGAGTGCATGTCGGCGTCTGGAGCAACGGCTGTTCCTCCATGGTTCTCCTGCAGATCCGGCAGGATACGGGTACGCGCAGGTGTCCCGTGCCAGATTGCCGGGTGTCCCGGGACAGGCCCAGGTGGTTGCCTCGCTGCGGGGAACGCTGAACACTCCTCGTTCTCGGACGTCTTTCCCTCGCCACCCACGACAAGGACGATGACCGACAGAAGGCCACCCGTTCACCTGTCCCGACTCGAGTTGCCCGAGACCCTCGACGGCACCAGTCACAGTGGTGAACGGAGTGCGTCCGGGAGCGTCTCGGCGCCCACCCTCGGCACGGGCAAGCCGCGCTACGGCGAGCGTCACCTGCTCGGACGTGGCGGCATGGGAGAGGTGCACCTGCGGCGTGACGACTGGCTGGGACGTGACATCGCCATCAAGACCCTCATCGCCGAGCGATCGTCCCTGGCGGTGGCGCGGGCGCGATTCCTTCGCGAGGCCCGGGTACAGGGGCAGCTCGAACATCCGGCGATCGTCCCCGTGTACGACGTCGGCACCGACGAGGACGGCAACGAGTACTTCACCATGAAGCGCGTCACCGGCCGCACGTTGAAGGAGGTGCTCGCGACGGGAGACTTCTCGCTCCCGCGGCTGCTGGGTGTGTTCCGGCAGGTGTGCCTGGCGGTCGATTACGCGCACATGCGCGGCGTGGTGCACCGTGACCTCAAGCCCGCCAACGTCATGGTCGGCGACTTCGGCGAGGTCTACGTCCTCGACTGGGGTCTGGCGAAGGTGATGGGAATGGCGTCGACCATGGAGGAGCCGACGGTCGGCAGCGGCGAGACCATCGCCGGTCACATGATGGGAACCCCGGGCTACATGGCGCCGGAGCAGCTCGACTCCGCCGGGGAGGTCGACGAGCGGGCGGACGTGTACGCCCTCGGCGCGATGCTCTTCGAGATCCTCACCGGCGAGCCGCTCCATCCTGGAGACAGCGTCGACGAGAAGCTGCGCTCCACCCAGGCGGGGGCAGCCATGCGACCGTCGGAGCGCGCGCCCGAGCTGGACATCCCCCCCGAGCTCGATGCCCTCTGCCTGACCGCAACGGCCCACGACGTGGCGGCGCGGCCCCTGGGGGTGCGCATCATCGCGGACGCCATCGAGCGCTACCTGGAGGGCGACCGCGATCTCGCCGTACGCCGCAGGCTGGCGGTCAAGCACGCCGAGGCCGCATCCATCGCGGCGAGCCAGGCGCTCACCGCCAGCCCCGACGCCATCGAGGCCCGTGCGCGTGCGCTGAAGGAGGCAGGTCGGGCCCTCACGCTCGACCCCGAGAACGCCGCCGGCGCCGCGACGCTGGTCCAGCTGCTCGCGCAACCCCCTTCGGTCCTCCCCGCCGAGGTGCGCCTCGAGGTGGAGCGCGCGGAGCTCGTCGCCATGCGTCTCCGCAACCGCAAGGGGATCGCCATGCTGTCGGCCTTCCTGCTGATCGTGTGCGCCATCCCCATCGCCGGTCTCCGCAGCTGGTCCCTGTGGGCGTGCATCGTCGTCCCGCTCGTCGCGGCGCTGGCCATGACCCTGTGGGTGCTCTTCTCGCGCGATCTGACCGTGCCGCGCTTCGAGAGGCGCACCGACGTGGTCGTCGTCCTCGGTCTCACGGCGGTGGCGAGCTGCGCGCTCACGATGACGTCGAGCGTCATCGTGCCGGTCCTGGCCCTGGCGTTCACGATGGGCGCGGTGGGCGCGTCACGTCCCGCCCGCCGGCCGCGTTACCTGGCGATGGGGCTGTGCGCCTTCCTCGTTCCCTTCGTCGTCGAGTGGCTCCACCTGGCTCCCGACGTCTTGCCCGGGCTGCAGTTCGTGCCCGGGGGCGCGTTCATCCCCGCAGGGGCGACCACCCTTCCTGCGCTCGCCACCCGCGTCCTGCTGCTCCTGGCGACCTGCGCGAGCATCCTCACCCCGATGCTCACCGTCTTCCCCGTCCTCGACGCCGCGGCCGAGCTGCGCACCCAGTCGTTCCTGCACGCGTGGCAGCTCCGGCAGCTCGCCCCGGGCGAGCCGCGGAGCGACTCGGCGGCAGCGGTCCGCGATCCGCCGTGATGCTAGGTTGGGTGCCGTCATGCACCTGTGGACGCTGATCGCCACCCTGGTGGGCGGCGCCGTCATCTTCGCCTGGCGTATCCGCGAGACGCAGCGACCGGTGACCGCGAAGAAGATCCTCATCCCTCCGCTGGGGATGGCGACCGGCTTCAGCATGTTCCTCGTGCCGCAGACGCGCGTCCCGGTCGTCTGGGGTCTCGTCGCGTTCCTGGCGGGCGCGCTCCTGCTCTCCTACCCCCTCGTCCGCACCTCGGCGCTGACGCGGCACGGCGACGCCGTTCTCCTCAAGCGCTCGCCGGCGTTCCTGGTGGTGATCTGCGTCCTGGTGGTCGTTCGTCTCGCCGCGCGGAGCTACGTCGAGCAGTACGTCGACGCCATCCAGACCGGCTCCCTCTTCTTCCTGCTCGCCTTCGGCATGCTCCTGCCATGGCGGGTCATCATGTACCTGCGCTATCGCGCGTTGACGCGGGCGCCTGCTCCGTCACCCTGACCGAGGGTGGCCCAGCAGCCGCGGGAGGTCTTCTGCGGACACGGTGCGCGCCGACGCCAGCGGGTCCTCGCCCGCGAGGAACCGCTTCTCTGCGTCGGGATCGTGGAGGGCCGCGGACAGCGCCGCATGCAGCTCGTAGTGATGGGGCGGACGGCCGGCGTGCGCCATGCCCTCCAGCCACCCCAGCACGAGAGACGACGCGCTCCACTTGAGGACCGGCGCTGCAGGGATGCTGACCTCGAGCGCCGGGTCGACGTGCACCGCGGCGCACGTCGTCGCGTCCGTGGAGTGTGCGCGCCGGCAGCCGAGCGGGCGCGCTTCGTACACGGTGCACGCGCCATCCGTCCCGAGGAGCGCGCAGGCCACCTGCGCCTGCCGTCGCGCGTCGCGGTCCATCGCCGCCACCACGCCTGCCGTCCGCACGATGCGGGCGTCTCGCTCGGCATCCGCATGAGCTCGCAGGAAGCGGACCAGCAGCAGCACCTCGGGCGCAGTCGCTTCGACCCGCTCGTGGCAGCAGTGCGAACAGCCCCGCGCGCAGGCCGGCTGCGGCGCACCGGGCACCGCGGTCGCCACGCAGTGAGCCCAGAGCGCGTCGAGGTTCGCGGCCACCTGCTCGACCACGCGCACGGGGTCCGCGCCGGCCTCCAGCGCGGCCTGCACCTGTTGCCGGGCCGAGGGCCGCGGGCCGGAGTCCTCGCCTCCGTAGAGAGGGAGCGAGCGAGGACTCAAGCCCCGCCCATCACTTGCGCCGTCGTGATCCGACCAGCGCAGCCAGGCCGACCAGCAGCGCCATCGCGCCGCCACCCGAGGACTGCCCCGGCGTCGTGCTGCACCCGGAGGAGGACGAGGGGGAGCCGAAGTCGTCCACCGCGTCGCCTGCGTCGCCGTGGCTGCCGCCCGTGCCGCCGTCACCCGTCGTGACGCCACCGCTGCTGCTTCCGCTGCTGCCGGAGCCACCACTGCTGCTGCTCCCGCCGCTGCTGCCGGAGCCGCCGCTGCTGCTGCTCCCGCCGCTGCTGCCGGAGCCGCCGCTGCTGCTGCTCCCGCCGCTGCTGCCGGAGCCACCGCTGCTGCTGCTCCCGCCGCTGCTGCTGCTGCCGCTGGAGGAGCCGCTGCTACCTCCGCTGCTGCTGCTGCTGCTGGAACCACCGCTGCTGCTTCCGCTGCTGCTGCTCGAGCCGCCGCTGCTGCTCCCACCGCTGAGCGCCAGGAGCTTCGTCCCGTTCGGCGTCCCGACTCCGGTCGGTCCATCCCACCCCGGTCCGGCCGTGCACATCACGGTGTTCGTGCAGATGTTGTCGTTGTCGTTCGTGCCGCTGGTCACGTCGTTGAACGCCGAGATGTTCTCGTAGACGAAGCCGAGATCGCTAGAGACCTGCTCCGCCAGACCCAGGCGCACCAGGATGGCGGCGACCTCCGGTGTCGCGGCGCTGGTCCCGACCACGGCCTCCCATCCGCCCTGGCCCGAGTCGTACTCGGCGATGCCGCCCTCGTTGCTCCCGCTGCCGGAGGGGGTGAACTCCGCCGCGGCCGAGACGTCGTTGGTCGCACGCATGGCGCAAGTGCCGAACGCCGACGCGTGGGTCGCCAGGAAGGCGGTCTGGAACGCCGGGGTCGCGAACTCGCTGCTGCACCCGCTGGTCGTGGCGCCGGACTTGTCGTTCCAGACGACCTCCGTATATGCGCCGCCGCTCCCGGCCTGGAGATTCGTTCCGCCGACGCCGAGGACGTCGGGCGCCGATGCCGGGTAGCCGGCCGTGCTGCCCTGGCCGCCCCCGCCGCCTCCGTGCTTGTCGGGAGTGATGAAGGGGCGTACCTGCTGACCGCCCTCCTGCAGGTACCCCGTGTCGCCGCTCGCGGCGAGCACGAGCATGGACCCGGGGACCGTGTACCCGGTGGGATCGTTGCCCTGCTCCGGTCCGCCCCAGCTGATGCTCGTCGCCAGCGCGCCGAGGGACTGCGCGGTCTTCGCCGCGGTGACGAAGTCCGAGTCGCTCGGCCCACCGTTCGCCGTGAACTCGACCAGGAGGATGCTGCAGTCCGAGCAGGCAGCGCTGATCATGTCCATGTCCAGCGAGGTCTCGGTGTCGGCGGAGCCGCCGTCCGTCAGCGTGGGATTGAGGTTCCCGTTCTCGTCCACCACCGCGAAGCAGGGCGAGGTCCCGGTGGGCTTGCCCGAGCACTGCGGCAGCGCCGGGATGCCGAACTGCTTGCGGTAGACGTTGACGTCCGCGAGCGCGTTGGTGTCCGGCATGTCCTCGATGGCCACGATTTTCCCGCCCGCCGAGCTCGACGAGGGGATCGAGTAGGCAGCCAGCACGTCGCTCGGCGCCATCGTCCCCGTGGGAGGGGTCGAGGTCGAGCCGGCCATCGGGACCGGGTCACCGGGGTGGTAGCTCGCCGGAAGGAGCCGCTTGGCGAGGCAGTAGAACGCTTTGTCGTGATCGCAGACGTCCTGGTAGTAGCGGCCGTTCCGGCCGAGGTGGATGCCGTGCGGCAGAGGGGCGATGGCGGTCGAGTCGGAAGGACCCGCGGCTGCCGCCGGGCGCTCCGTCAGGACGGCGATGGGAGCCAGGGCCAGCAGAGTCCACAACGCACGATTGGACAGAGCCATGAGAACTTCCTCCGCTTCGAAGTGCGACGTCGAGCACGCACTCGGCTGGGCTCCCATGTGCTGCGATTCATCGTGGATATCAAGCGGAAGCCTGCGTCTCACTTGCATAAAACAGAGGCGGGAGAATTGTGGATGCCCAGCGCAACGAGAAGGACCTGCCCTGCGCGAAGAATGCGTCGACAGCATAGAACCGCGCTCTGCATGAGCGGTCGTGCCGCACCGCGTCTCGCCGCATCCGTGGGCTCTTGCCGTTAACTTCGGGTTGAAGACCTCGACCCCTTACGATCGCAGACGTGAGGCGACCCATGACACGCATCGAGATCGCCACGCCGCTCGGCGTGGGTCTGATACTGGGACTTTCTGCGGGGGTGATGCTGGGGATGGTGGCCGGAGTCGCCGGGGTCATTCTCGGACTGGGCGCGGGCGCCGTCGCAGGGTTCCTGGCAGGCGCCGCGATGCACCGGGACGAGACACGGCGCGCCGAACGGGTCCGCGAGCTCGATCAGATCATCGGTGTGTCGGGCGGCGACATCGGAGCGGCACCGATATCCTTGCCACCCGACGAGCCGGCACCCGTCGAGTGGATGGCGGAGTGGCTGACACCGCCGCCTCCCGTCGCCGGCTGAGGACCTACTGCGTCGGCCCCGGCGGCGGCGCGATGTGCTTCAGGTTGAGCCCGGCCGGATACTGATAGCTCGTGTAGAGCCCGTACCCGAGGACCTGGATCCCGACCGGGGTCGAAGCCTCGAGCGTGTGTGCGCCGTTGCTCGTCTCGAGGAGCCCGACGCGCCACACGTCGTAGCCGTCGGCGATCGCCGTCCGGAGGCCCCAGTTGACCGAGGTGCCGTCGAGGATCATGTCCGCGCCCGAAGGCGCGATCACGTCGATGGCGCTGTTGACGTAGTCGTCCGGCGCGAGAAACACGTACTTGGTCCGGTACTGCTCGACGGAAGCGATCATGCTCTGCGAGGGATCGCCCAGCCCGCCGCTCGGGTCCACGATGGACCCGCCGAGCATGAACGTCCCCACCGCGAACTCGTGCGAGCCGGTGACCTCGAAGTCACTCTGGACCACGCCGCAGTCGGCCACCTGCCCGGCGTCGAGCGTGGCGGGACACCCGGGCGGGACCGCGGGCGCATAGGTGAGCACCGTGCCGTCGACGTTGCCGTACATGCGCACGACGTGACCCACGGGGCTCCCGAGCGGGCTGGTGGGCATGCTCACGAAGTACTGCTTCCCCAGAGTCTCGGCCGGGAACACCGACTGCTCGAGGTGGTCGCAGGCCGGGGCCGCCTGGGGGACCTGATCGCACGGCGCGCCCGAGATCACCTGGACCGGCTGGTCCGCGATGACCAGCGACCCGCTGAGGTCGAACGTGTCGCCGAGATCGCTCACGAGCTCGGCGACGTCGCCGGCGTCGAGCGTGAGGTCGAGCTCGCCGCCAGCGGGTGTGGCCTGCACCCCGGCTCCGGCCACGATGTCGCCGGTCGGCGAGAGGAGCACGCGTACGCTGGTGGCGTTCGCGGTGGCCGTGATGGCGAGGTAGCTCGACATCACCGGCGTTGCCTTGCCGCCCGAGCCCTGCTCGCTCTGGCCTGGAAAGGCCGTGACGCGGTAGTTCCCGGTGAGCGCCGTGGTCGGCAGCAAGAGCGACGAGTCGTTGGTGAAGGAGAAGCAGCCGAGGCTGGCGCCGTAGTTGGGGCTCCCCATGTCGCTGCACACCTGGTTGCCCGGGCAGGTCGACCAGTCCTTGCCCGCGGGGCCGCCCTTGCCGGCGTACTCCAGGGCGTTGAACTGGTAGACGGTGACCGGGACGGAGCTCACCAGGTGATAGGCGGCGCCCGTCGCGATGACCGACGCGGCCAGCGGCGTGGAGTTGCCGCACGTGTCGGAGTCGGAGCCCTTGAGGGCAGGGATCCACGGAAGGTAGAACTTGGCCAGCGTGTCGGGGGCCACGGTCTGCGACTGGCTCGTCCCTGCGGGCCCGGTGATGGTCACGGCGGCGGGTGAGGCCCCCGCGTTGGCGACCACGACGGCGAAGTCGAAGATGGACCAGACGTTGTTGGCGACGACGGTGGGCCAGTAATCGCAGCCCACGTAGGACTGCCAGGCCTCCGCCTCCGCGCAGGTCGTCGGATCGTCGTTGGGATCCACCACGGGGCCGAAGCTCGGGACACTGCCATCCCCGGCGTCGGCGCTGTCGTCGCTCCCTCCCTGAGAACCAAGCTCGGGGGGGCGCGCGTCACCGCTGCACGCGCCGAGCACCCCGAACGCGCAGAAGAGCGCCGGGCCCCAGGCTCGCATTCCAGGCATTCCACGTCAGTCTAGCGCGAAAGCCTCTCACGCGTTCCGGCCGGTGCCACGGACCAGCCACTTCTCCAGCTGCGCGACGAGCGCGTCCACGTGGTCGGGAGGCGTACCCAGCACCATCTGCTCCAGTCCGATGCCCTTGAGGGCTGCCAGGGCGAGCTCCACCTCCAGGTCGTCCTCGGAGCGTCCGAGCAGCGCGCCGATGGCCTGGCGCTGCATGCGGATGTTCTCCGCGATCGGTCGGGCGACGTCGGGATCGCCCTGGCTCTCCACGATGAGCGCCAGGAGCAGGCGCGTCCGCTTGCGGTCCTTGGCCAGCGCGGCGGCCACCTCGAAGAAGCGGCGCTTGGGGCTGTGGGTGCTGGAGCGCGCGACCATGCGCGCGATGTCCTCGCGCGTGCGCTCTCCGGCGCGCGCGAAGACGGCGAGGACGAGGTCGGCCTTCTTCGGGAAGTAGTAGGTGAGGTGGCCCTGCTCCACGCCGGCCTCCTGGGCAACGCGCGTCTGCTTGAGCGCCGCGGCCCCCTCGCGCTCGAGGAGCTTGATGGCTGCGTCGAGGATGAGGGCGCGGCGATCTTCGCTCATGTCTCCCCAGCTTTTCCGCCACGGGAGCCGTCCGGTCAAGCGCGCCCTTGACTTGGTATTTGTGATATTACAAACTGAGCTCGTGCGTGAGCCCTGCAAGATCTCGATCCCCGTCAGTGTGCTGATCGTCGCCGGCTGCAGCTCGTCGGGCTCGACGGCGACGGCCCCCGATGCGGCGGGGGGCTCCGACGCTCCCGGCAGCGCGGACGGAGCGGCCATCGAGGACGGAGGGGAAGAGGGCGGCGAAGGGGGCGCGGTGTTCGGCGACGGGGGCTCTGCCACCAACGTTCGCGGGCAGCGCTACTGCGAGCTTCTCCTGGCCCAGCTCACGGGCGGCAACGTCGACGTCGACGTCTACAACACCTTCGGCCTGGACGATTGCCCGCAGGCCCAGTGGAGCGCAATCGACACGACCGCCCTCGCCCAGCAGCTGGGCGTGACCGAGGTCCTCGCGAACGGCCCGCGCTACTGGATGATCGACAGCTTCGTCTCCGCGACCCTCGTCGATCCCACCGTGCGCAACCTGGGCGGCATCGAGATGCGGGAGGCGGCCACGATTTCCATGCCGTACAGCCCCTCGGCCACGCTCGGCACGCCCTACGTGACCCACCAGATCAACCGCAACACCGTGGTCTCCTTCTCTGCGGGCCGGTCGGTGTACGAGCTGACCGATCCGCAGGGGAAGATCTACGACATGCAGTCGTACAGCACGCAGGTGCTCGCCACCCAGACCGAGGCCGACCTCGCCAGCCTCGGGTCCACGCTCACGCTCCCCACGGGATGGTCCTTTCGCACGCGCGTGCTCACCGAGGATCTCGTCGTGACCGCGGTCGGGGGCGTCGGCATCGTGGTGCAGGACAACTTCGACAACACGTACCAGCAGTCGCAGCAGTGAAGCTCACCCACGCACGCCAGGCGCTGGAGCTCCGTCCGGACGGGAGCCTGCGCATCGTGGTGGTGGCCGACACGCACAGCCAGCCTCACCCGCGGAGCGCCGAGCTCATTGCCGCCCAGTCGCCGCACCACATCCTGCACGCCGGCGACATCGGGGCGCGCGAGGTCCTCGAGGCGCTCTCCGTGCAGGCGCCCGTCACCGCCGTCCGCGGCAACATCGATGGGCAGATGCCCGGCGTTCCCGACGTGGTCACGCTCGACGTGCGCGACGGGGACCGGACGCTGCTGAAGGTGCTCCTGCTCCACGTCGCCGTCTATGGCCCCAAGCTCCGCGCCGACGCGGCTCGCCTCGCGCGGGCCGAGGACGTGTCGGTCGTCGTCTGCGGCCACTCGCACGTGCCCTTCCTCGGGCGCGACAGGGGCATCGTCGTCGTCAACGCCGGCTCCATCGGACCGCGACGGTTCCGGCTCCCCATCGTGTTCGCGGTGATCGACGTGCGCCGCGACGGGGTGGCGGTCCACCACGTGAGCTGCGAGACGGGAGAGCGCTGGCAGCCACAACCAGCGGCGGGATGAGGCGACCCGGCTCCCGGGGCCCTCGTGGGTCCGAGGCGTGGTCCACCCTGGACGTCACTCGGTCCTCCTTCCGTGCGCTCTCTCGGGGCCTTTTCGCCGCTTTTCCAGCGGGGCACGGCCCGTGCTTGGGCCTCGCCCCATCATGCGACGTTCTTTCGTCATGGCCCTCCTCGCTCTCCCGGCGACGGCGGGCCTCGCCCTCGCCGCCTGCGGAGGGGGAGGCTCGAGCGCCTCGAGCCCTGCCGATGCCTCCTCCGGCGACGGGAGCTCGCTCCCCACCACGGACGGGTCCGGGGGCCCCGACGGGACCACGGACGCGGCCCCCGCGTCGGACGCGGGTCCGGACGGCGTCGCGGCGCAGTGCTCCGACTACAACCCGGACAAGAACGTCTACTGGGGCGATCTCCACACGCACACGGCGCTGTCGGCCGACGCCTATGGCTGGGGCAACCGCAACTTCCCGCACGACGCCTACCGCTTCGCGTCCGATCCGAACGTGCAGACGCCCATCGCGGCGGGAGCCCCGACGCCCGGTCCGCTGGTCTCGATCGATCGCGCGCTCGACTGGGACGCGGTCACCGATCACAGCGAGTGGCTGGGGGCCACCTGGGGCTGCGGGCAGTACCCCGACGGGGGCGCCTTCAACCCCTCCAGCCCCTACGTCGATTCGGCGGAGTGCCAGACCTACCGCTCCGACCAGGGCGAGTCCGCCGACGACCTGATCGCAGCGGCGGGCAAGGTGATCGCGCTCGAGTGCGACGGCGGGCTGGAGCACGACCCGAGCTGTCTGTCCTTCACGCAGTCGGCCTGGCAGGTCGAGATCCAGGCCGCCCACGACGCGTATCAGCCCTGCACGTTCACCCCGCTCGTCGCGTACGAGTGGACCAAGTCCACCAGTGGCTCGACCCTGCACCAGAACGTCATCTTCAGCTCCGAGTCCGTACCCTCCGCCCCGCTCGACTCGACGGAGTACACGACGACAAGCGATCTCTGGTCCGGCCTGGACCAGGCGTGCGTCGCCGACGCGGGCTGCCAGGTGCTCACCATCCCGCACAACCCCAACCTCAGCGAGGGGCTGGCCTACCAGATCCCGTCCGGCGTGCAGGCCGTCGAGCAGATGAACCGCTACCAGCGGCTGACCGAGATCCACCAGCACAAGGGCAACAGCGAGTGCTACGCGGGCGACGCGGCGCCCGACCCCACGTGCAACTTCGAGCACGTCCCCGAGGCGGGGGGCGGGTCGGAGTACCCCCAGAACTTCGTGCGTCACGCCCTGAGCGAGGGGATCGTCACCTACGACCAGATGCGCGACGCCGGCGAGACGCCGACCAACCCCATGCAGATGGGCATCGTGGGCGCGACCGACGACCACAACGGCATCCCCGGCTACGTGAAGGAGGACACCTGGCAGGGCCACGTCGGCATGACCGACGACACCCCCGAGGGCCGGCTGAAGGACTGGTACCACAACCCGGGCGGCATCACCGGCGCGTGGGCCGAGCAGAACACGCGCGCCGCCATCTTCGCGGCCCTTCAGCGGCGGGAGACCTTCGCGACCAGCGGACCGCGCATGGTGGTCCGCTTCTACGAGGTCTGGAGCACCACCGACTACTGCGGCGCCGACGGCGGCGGCGGCGGCTTCCCGGGCAACGTCATCGCCGCGGGCGGCGTGCCCATGGGCGGGACGATGAAGACCGGTACGGGCTCGCCCAGCTTCGTGGTCAGCGCTCTGAAGGACGACACCGATCTGGTCGAGGTCGACATCATCCGCGGGGCCATCGTCGGCGGCTCGCTGCAGGAGACCGTCAACCGGTTCACACCGACCTCCCCGGGCGGCGTCTGGTCCAACGGCAGCGTGTGCCTGCAGTGGTCCGACCCGGCCTTCGACGCGACCGCGCCGGCCTACTACTACGTGCGGGTCCTGCAGGCCCCGACGTGGCGCTGGTCGCACTACGACTGCCAGGCCGATCCAACGAACGCCATGTGCGGAGCGGACGGCGGGGTGGACGTCATGATCCAGGAGCGCGCCTGGTCCTCTCCCATCTGGTGGCTGCCGTGAGGCGGCTCGCCGCGCGCCTCCTGCGGGACCGCCTGGTGCACTTCGGGGTCCTCGGCGGGCTGCTCTTCGCCCTCGCGCCCGCGGCCGACGACTCGCGCGTCTCGCTCTCGGGGGCCTACCTGCAGTCGCTCCACACCGCGCAGGCCCGGCGGCTCGGCGTGCCGGGCCTGAGCGAGGAGCGGGCAGCCGAGGTGGACCGGCGGGCGCTCGAGGATGAGGTCCTCTACCGGGAGGCCATGCGCCTCGGCCTCGACCGGGACGACGGACTGGTGCGCGAGCACCTCATCCAGAAGATGCTCCTGCTGGCCGAGGACCTCGGCGGGGCCTCGCGCGAGGCCACCCGCGACGAGCTCCGGGCCTACTTCGAGCGCACGCAGGAGCACTGGCGCAGGGACGAGCGCGTGCACCTGGTGCACGTCTTCGCGACCCGAAAGGAGCTCCTGGGCGATCTGACCGAGGCCGTGCACGCGGCCGACGCGGCGCACCCCGACGCTGCGCCGCCCCTCGGCGAGGCGTTCGCACGCGGGCGCGACGTGCGCGGCAGCCGGGAGGACTTCGCGGCCAGCTACGGCGAGCCGTTTGCCGACGCGGTGTTCGCGCTGCGGCCCGGGGAGTGGAGCGCCCCGGTGGAGTCCAAGTTCGGGTGGCACCTGGTGAAGGTCGTGCAGCACTCGCCCGGCGCGCCGGCGGCGTTCGACGAGGTCGCCGACCGCGTGCGCCTCGAGTACGCCGTCGTCCACCGGCACGAGGCCATCGCCCACTTCCTCGAGCAGGCGTTCCAGCGCTACCACGTGGACATCGACGGCGCGCCGGTGGAGCGCTACCGGCCCACCGCGCGGCTGGCGCTGCGCACCACCCCCTCGCAGGAGGACTAGGGCGTGCGGCAACTGGCTTTTCGCGTGGGCCTGCTGGTGCTCCTGGCGATCCTGCTCCCGCGGGGGGCGGAGGCGCACGGGATGCGCAACGCGTACCTCGAGATCGTCGAGGTCGAGGGCGGGCGGGCGACGGTGCACCTGCGGTTGACGGCCCCCGATCCCTCGCTGGGCGTGGACGCGGAGCCGGGATGCGCGCTGGAGCCCGTGGGCGACTCGCAGTCGCTCTACGATCGCGCGTGGCTGCTCGACTGCCCCGGGGGCGTGACCGGGCATGCCCTGTCGATGCGCGGGATGGGACCCGTCGTGAGCGACGTGGTCGTGTGGGAGTCCTTCGCCGACGGCACCAGCAGCTCGCGCGTCGTGAAGCCCGACGCCCCGCGCTTCGAGCTGCGCAGCGCGGCGTCCGGCTGGACCGTCGTGCGCCAGTACGTGCGGCTCGGCGTGGTGCACATCCTCACGGGGTACGACCACCTGCTGTTTCTGCTGCTCCTTGCCCTGCTCCTGCGCCGCGCGCGGAGCGTGCTCCTGGCGGAGACGGCGTTCACCGTGTCGCACAGCCTCTCCTTCTCGGCCACCGCCCTCGGCTGGGTCCACGTCTCGTCGACGGCGGCCGAGGCGTGCATCGCGCTCAGCCTGGTGCTGCTCGCGGCCGACGTGCGAGTCCGCGGGGCGCCAGCGTCCCCGTGGCGTGGCGCCCGGCTGGCGCTGGTGTTCGGGCTGGTGCACGGCCTCGGGTTCGCGGGTGGTCTGCGCGAGATCGGGCTCCCCGAGCGTGCGGTGGCGCCGGCGCTGGTGAGCTTCGGCGCGGGGGTCGAGCTGGGACAGGTCGCGTTCCTCGCGCTCGTCCTCGGAGGGCTCCACCTGGCGCGCCACGCGAGCGCGCTGTCGCGCTTCAAGCTCGCGGCCGTGTACGCGGCGGGCTCGCTGAGCGTGTACTGGCTGCTCGAGCGCGGCGCGGCGTGCCTGGTGCACGGGTACTGATGCGCTAGTCGCCCAGGGGGACGTTGTCCTCGCGGGGCGCGTGGATGGCGGCGCGCAGGGAGGGGTGGTTCGACAGGAGGCGCACGCAGCGGTTCCAGCGAAGCACGGGGTCGGGCAGCTCGGGCCGCATCTTCTCGGCCTGCTCGAACAGGCGGAGGGCGTGCTCGAACGACGTGACCGCGCTGTGCGCCTCGCTCCGCTCGAGGTGCGCCTTGGCCGCGCGCTCCCAGGCGATGCCCACGTGGTAGACGCGCTCGTACTCGTCCGTCAGGTGCTCCAGCGCCTCGATGGCCTCCTCGAGCAGGCCCACCTGGCCGGTCTGCAGCCGGTCGGTCAGGGCCAGCCCCAGCAGCTTCCACGCCTCCTGGTTGTTCGCCTCGACGTCGAGCACGTCGCGGCAGATGCTCTCGGCCTCCTCGGGCTGGTTCAGATCGCGGTAGTGCGAGGCCTTGGCCAGCGCGGCTGCGAGGTTCCCGTGCGACAGACGCTTCAGTGCGTAGCTCATCCCCCCATCCTCCTCGTCAGTCCTCGTGCTCGTCGCCCGCTGCAGGCGCCGCCGCCTTCGCAGGAGGGTCGTTCATGACCGGCAGGCTCGCCTTCTTCTTCTTCTGTCCCCCCGCGACCTTGTTCACCAGCCAGCGGACGGGGTCGTAGAAGTCGTCTGCCACCCGCTCCTTCAGCGGGATGATGGCGTTGTCCGTGATGTGGATGCTCTCCGGGCATACCTCGGTGCAGCACTTGGTGATGTTGCACAGACCGATCTTGAACTCGTCCTTGGCGAGCTCGCGGCGGTCGAGCGTGTCGAGCGGGTGCATGTCCAGGCCGGCCAGGTAGATGAGGAACCGCGGTCCGGCGAAGCTCTTCTTCTGGTGGTCGCGGACGACGTGGCACACGTTCTGGCAGAGGAAGCACTCGATGCACTTCCGGAACTCCTGGATGCGATCGATGTCCTCCTGCTGCATGCGGTGCGTCCCGTCGGCCTCGCGCGGGCGCGGCGCGAAGGGCGGGATCTTCTTGGCCATCTCGAAGTTCCAGGAGACGTCGGTCACCAGGTCCTTGATGATGGGGAAGCTCCGCATCGGCGTGACGGTGACCGGCTCCCCTGCCGGGAAGTGAGACATGCGCGTCATGCACATGAGCCGCGGCTTGCCGTTGATCTCGGCGCTGCACGAGCCGCAGCGACCCGCCTTGCAGTTCCAGCGCACCGCGAGCGAGGGCTCCTGCCGGGCCTGGATGTCGTGGATGGCGTCGAGCACCACCATCCCCGGGTAGGTCTCGACCTCGTAGGACTCGAGCTTGCCCCCCTCCGAGTCGCCGCGGAACACCTTGAGTGTCGCCTTCTTCTCGGACATCGCTATTCCTTCTCGTCGAGGATCTTCTGGATCTCGGGGGGCGGATCGGGGTGCGCCACCTCCTCTACTTCCATCTCGCCGCCTCCGCCGGCGCGGAGGGTGATGTTCACCTTCGAGAAGTGGCCCTTGTCCATGTCGGGGAAGTCGTCGCGGGCGTGGCCGCCGCGGCTCTCCTTGCGGGCGAGGGCGGCGCGCGCCATGGCCTCGCTCACGACCAGCATGTTGCGCATGTCGATGGCCTGGTGCCAGGCCGCGTTGTAGTGGCGGTTGCCCTCGACCTTCACCCGCCCCGAGTCCTTTGTCAGGCGCTCGAGGTGCTCGATGCCCTTCTTCAGCTCGTCCTCCGTGCGGATGATGCCGACGAAGTTCTGCATCTTGTCCTTCAGGTCCTCGTGCAAGAGGAACGGGTTCGGTCCCTCGGCCCGGTCGAACGGGGCGAGCGCCTCGCGCGTGGCCTCCTCGACCTCGCCGCTGTCGAGCGACGGCAGGTCGGAGTGGGCCTTGGCGTAGCGGGCGGCGTGCAGGCCCGCGATGCGCCCGAAGACCAGCAGGTCGGACAGCGAGTTGCCGCCCAGGCGGTTGGCCCCGTGCATCCCGGCGGCGCACTCGCCCGCCGCGAACAGGCCCTTGATGCGCGACTCCTGCGTCTCGGGGTCCACCCGGATGCCGCCCATCGTGTAGTGCCCAGTCGGACCGACCTCCATCGGCTCCTTGGTGATGTCGACGTCGCCGAGCTCCTTGAACTGGTGGTACATCGCCGGGAGCTTGCGCTTGATGTCCTCGGCGCTCCGCCGCGAGTGGATGTCGAGGAAGACCCCGCCGTGCGGCGAGCCCCGGCCGGCCTTGACCTCACTGTGGATGGCCCGGGCGACGATGTCGCGCGGGAGCAGATCCGGCGTGCGCTTGGCCTTCGACGACTGCCCGGTGGTGCTCTCGCGCAGCCACTGGTCGGCCTCCTCCTCGGTGCTCGCCGTCTCGTTGGCGTAGAGCTCCGGGATGTAGTCGAACATGATGCGCTTGCCGTCCTTGTTGCGCAGCGTCCCGCCCTCGCCGCGCACGCCCTCGGTGATGAGCGTGCCGCGCACGCTGGGCGGCCACACCATCCCGGTCGGGTGAAACTGCATGAACTCCATGTCCATGAGCTCGGCGCCGGCGAGGTAGGCGAGCGCCTGGCCGTCGCCGGTGCACTCCCACGAGTTGGAGTTGATGCGGAACGCGCGGCCGATGCCCCCGGTGGCGAGGACGATGGACTTGGCGCGGAAGAGCACGAAGCGCCCGTTCTCGCGCCAGTAGCCGAAGGCCCCGCGGATGCGCTCCCCGTCGGTGAGCAGGCGCGTGACCGTGCACTCCATGTACACCTGCATCCCGCAGTGGATGCCGTGCTGCTGGAGGGTGCGGATCATCTCGAGGCCCGTGCGGTCGCCGACGTGCGCGAGGCGCGGGTACTTGTGACCGCCGAAGTTGCGCTGCAGGATGCGACCGTCGGGCGTGCGGTCGAAGAGGGCCCCCCACTCCTCGAGCTCCTTCACGCGGTCGGGGGCCTCCATGGCGTGCAGCTGGGCCATGCGCCACTGGTTCAGGTACCGGCCGCCCTTCATCGTGTCGCGGAAGTGGACCTTCCAGTTGTCCTTGGGCTCGACGTAGCCGAGCGCCGCCGCGACGCCGCCCTCGGCCATCACCGTGTGGGCCTTGCCGAGGAGCGACTTGCACACCAGGCCGACGCTGGCTCCCCCGGCGCTCGCCTCGATGGCGGCGCGCAGGCCAGCGCCCCCGGCGCCGATGACGAGCACGTCGTGCTCGTGGGTCTCGTACTTGGCTTCGGCCATCTTAGAAGAGCCTCGCGTCGGTGATGGCGCCGGTGGCGACCATGCGGATGTAGACGTCCGTCAGCGCGACGCCGAAGAGGCTCGCCCAGGCGAGCGGCTGGTGGCGCTCGTTGAGCACCGTGACCAGCTTCCACAGCCCGTGGCGAACGTTGCCCAGGGCGGCTCTGGAGTAGCTGTTCACGCCGCCGCCGACGAAGTGGCGGAAGCTGTGGCAGCCGAGCGTGTACCCGCTGAGCAGGACACAGTTGGTGATCATGACCAGCGTGCCGACGCCGACGTGCACGCCGTCCTTCCAGCCGACGATGGCGATGACCGCGTCCTTCCAGAGGATGACCAGGAAGAGGAGGGCCACGTACATCGCGTAGCGGTGCAGGTTCTGGAAGAGCAGGAGCCGGGTCTCGCCGTTGTACTTGTGCGGTGAGCGCTCCGGGATGGCGCACGCGGGCGGGTCCCACGCGAACGCCCGGTAGTAGGCCTTGCGGTAGTAGTAGCAGGTGAGCCGGAACGAGGCGGGACCGGGGAGGATGAGCATCGCCGGGGTGAAGAAGGTGAGGCCCCAGCCCTTGGCCCACGAGACGTCGAAGAAGGGCGAGTAGAACGGCGACAGGTAGGCCTGCCACTCGTAGGCCGTCCCCTCGAAGCCCCGCAGGGTCGCGTAGACGACGAACCCCATCAGGACGACGACGGTGAGCGCCGGCCCGAGCCACCACGAGTCCTTGCGGACGTTGGCGTCGAGCACCGGTAGATGGACGGTCTTGTTGGCCACAGTCTCCCCTGCCACCCCCCTCGAGACCGAGGAACGCTACTTCGTTGTGGTGCGGCGTCGCAAGGGCAGGTGACGGGAGGGAGAGAAGGTCAACGCAGATTGACTATCTTTCGGTCATGGGCCGTGGACGTGGAGGCATCCCCGTCGGGCGCGCTACGAGCGCATGTCCCGGTACCGCTTCGCCGCCGCGAGGTCGCGCTTCAGCTCCTCGGCGTTGCGTCGCGGTCCGTAGCCCGGCGTATCGCGCTGGATGCGCCAGCCTTCCCGCAGCGGCCCGGCGTCGACCGTGTCGAAGCCGAAGGCGTCGAGCATCTTCGTGACCGTCGCCTTCGCGCCGGCGTCGTCCCCCGCGATGACGAGGGCGCGGCGGTCCGGGGTGCCCGCGGGCTGGCCGTGGGTCGTGAGCTCGCGGGCGTAGATGTGGTTGAACGCCTTGACCACCTTCGACCGCGGGAGGTGCGCCTGGAGCAGCTCCGCGGTGGTGGTCGACTCGTCGTCGAGCTCGGGGATGTGGCCGTCGCGCTGCGGGTAGTAGTTGTTGGTGTCGATCACGATCTTGCCGGCGAGCGGCTCGACGGGGACGCTGCGGTAGCTCTTGAGGGGGACGGTGACGACCACGATGTCGCCGGCCTTCGCCGCCTCCACCGGCGTGGCCGCGCGCGCCCTGGGGCCGAGCTCCTTCACGAGGTCCGCGAGCGTCTCGGGTCCGCGCGAGTTGCTGATGACGACGTCGTACCCGTTTGCGACGGCGAGGCGGGCGAGCTGGCTTCCGATGTGGCCCGCGCCGATGAGTCCGAGGGTGGTCATGGGGCGGAGATGCTACCGCGACGCCCTCAGGCCCGCGACCGCGGTGGAATGGAACGGTTCGCTCTCGCTCGCCCCCACCCCGGGGGGCAGGCAAGAGATGCGGCGAGCGCCGATGGGCAACCGGTCGGAAGGGACCGCCGGAGCTGGCCGCCGCATCGACCGCTCAGCGGTCGACGGCGTACACGTAGGACGTCTGGGGGAAGCGCAGCTCGCGCTCCGCGACGAGCTTCTGCGGCACGACGGGGCCGTCGACGTACTTCGCGATGAGCGCGTCCGCGCCGGCCTTGTCGGTCGTCGCCTTGATGGTGGCGACCACCTTCATCAGCTTCTCGAACGCCGGCGCGAGCTTGTCGAAGTGGATCGTGAACGCCCCCCGGTCCGTCCCGTTGGCCGCCGGCGCAGCCGCGTCGAACCCGAGCGCCCCCTCGTCGAGCAGGAACCCCACCTGGATCGCCGACAGCTGCGCGTAGGCCTGGTCGTCGCTCCCGGAGTGCACGCCGTTGGCGATGTGCCGCAGGCACCACGCGAGCCACGCCGCGTACCCCTGCCGCGCCAGCTCGGGCGGCACGACGCCCTTCTTGCCCATCCAGTCGAGGAAGTACATCGCGCCGGTCTCGGCCTTGAGCTCCTCGAGCATCGCCGCGGTGGCGCCGCCGAAGACCGCGTCGCCCTTCTTGCCGCGGTACTGGTACGTGTACGTCGGGCCCAGGTTGTGCGTCGCCTCGTGCAGGATGGTCCCGATGAGGCCGGGCTCGTCGCCGTCGGTCCACGCCGCGGCCGACGCGGCGTCCAGCAGCGACTCCACGCGCTTGCGGCTCACCGCGCGGCCGTCGGGATCCGTGCCGATGTTGGTCATCGCCACCGTGCGCCCGCGCCCCTCCATCTCCACCTTGCCCCAGTTGGGGAGGCTCTCGCCCGCGACCGCCCCCACGGGCTGCCGGTCGTCGCCCGCGTTGAGGACGATCTGGATGAAGTCGGGCAGGTGAAAGGTGACCTTGCGCGCCGTGTACGGCCGGCCGATGAGCCCGGCGATCGCGCGCTCCATGTCCTGCTCGAGCGGCGTCAGCTTGCTCTGCCACCGCACCGAGCCCTGGTCGATGCGCGCGAGGTTCAGGTGGAACTGGGCCTTCACGTTGCACGGATCGGACAGCACCTCGTCGGGCGCGACGCGCGCGTACCAGCGGGAGTTCTGGGCGTTCATGCGCGACCACGCCTCGTCGGCGGGGCCCCACTCGTTGGTCGTGAAAGCCTGCGCCGCCGCCTCGAGGTACGCCTTGAGCGCGGCCTCGGAGGGGTCGGTCTCCTCGGCGGCCGCTGCTCGCAGCTCCGCGGCGACCGCGCGCATGGGCTCGGCGTACGCCTGGGTGTACGGCACGGCAACGAGCTTGCCGTCCTTCTCGCGCACGACGGAGAAGTGGTCGCCCATGAGCGTCTTCGCGTCGGGCCGCTTCTGGAGCGCGGCGCAGAACTCCTTGTCGCCCTGCAGGGCCGCCGGATAGCCGTCGTTGGTCGCGACCGGCGCGCCCGGGATGGCCGAGCACGCGGGGTCGTTCTGCGTCTTCGCCCCGGCGCACGCCGGTCCCCAGTCACGGCGGAAGAGGCTCTGGCTCGCGAGGTCGTCGGCCGGGACGCGGGGCGCCAGCGCCGTCGCGCCGCGGACCGTCGCGTAGATCGCGTCGAGGGACTTCGCCGCCGCGAGCATGTGCTGGACCAGCGCCCGGTCGGCGGGCGAGGCGCCGCGCAGATCGGTGTAGATGAGGCTCGGCGCGCCCTGGTCGAGATCGTCGGCCACGAGCTGGCGCCGCGCGCGGTCACCCGGGGGACCGCTCGCGTCGGCGGCCGCCGGATCGAAGGCGACGATGGTCGCGATGCCGCGGTCGACGTCGACCGAGTCGGACGTCGGGAAGAAGAGCAGCGTCTTGACCTCGGCCCGATCCGGGACGCCGTCGCCGTTGGTGTCCACCGCCCAGAAGAGGGGCAGGTTCAGGCGGACGGCGCGGCGGTTGAACTCGGCGCGCGAGAGCTTCGGCGGTGGGGCCACGACCGTGGTCACGGGGGTCGTGGCGGGCGGCGGCGGCGGTGGAGCGGCGGGCGCCACGGGCGGAGGCGCGGTGTTGTCGGGGCCGCAGGCGGCGAGGAGAAGGGCGAGGAGGGGCAGGAAGGGGGGGCTGCGCATCGTGGGTGGCGCATCTTATGCCACAGCTCAGGTCACCCCGAGGCGGTTCTCGAGCGCGGCGACGCGGAGCTCGAGGGCGTCCATGCGGGTGCGTTCCTCGCGGTGGTCGAAGTCGTGGCGGAGGCGCGCCTCGAGGCTGGCCATGCTGGCCTCCAGGCGATGCGTGGAGCTCGTGACGGCCTCCAGCACGGCAGCCATCTGCGACTGGATCTGCTCGAACATCACGCCGACGGCGCGGCTCGAATCGTCCCTCGAAGGCCGTCCTTCACCCGCGGTCTTGCGCTCGTTCCACGCGAAGGCGGAGCCGGAGGTACCCGCGAAGTCGCAGGCCGCCCGCAGCCACACCTTCTCGTCGGGACTCGACGCGATCGCCACCGTCTCGACCAGGGCCACGACGTCGTCCAGACCCGGGGTCATCGCCGTGAGGTCCTCCGGCCTCTCGCGGTCTTCTTCGCGGGCCGCGGCGCCACGGCAGGGGCGGGGAGTCGCCGGGCCAGGGTGTCGAACGCGCGTGTGATGACCTTTCGCCGCTTCGCCACGTAGTCCGTGTCTGCGCCGATGGTGGAGTCGAAGGCCTCCACGTACGTGCGCTTCCACCGCTCGACCGTGGTCCTGTCGAGCCCCGTCACCTCGTGCTCCCGGGCCAGCAGCGCGAGGAGGTGGACGTAGAGGAGAGGCCCCTCGAGGTCGTCGAAGGCCAGCCGCTCGATGGCGAGCACCGTCTCCACCTCCTTCACGAGGCGCGCGACCTCGAGCGAGAAGAGGTCGAGCGCGTGATCGTTCTCGAAGACTCCAGGTCCCCAGGTCCCCATGGCGCGCGGCCTCGTCCGGCAGCCCCGGAAGGTATCACCCGCGACGGTCTCCGGCTGCAGGCGCTCCTCGTCAGTCGTGGTCCGGATCCCTCGCCGACCGCGGCCGCGCCACCGCTCACCGCGCCAGGAACCTCCGCATCGCTTCCAGGTCTCTCCTCAGCGCGGCCATCTCCGACTTGCCGTAACCGCTCGCGAGGCTCTTCTCCGCTCCCGGCCACAGCGCCAGGCTGACCTGCCTGGCATACAGGTCGGCGCTCACGAACGCCCGCGCCGCGGCCCGCTGCGTGTCGGGTCGCGGGCCGCGATCGACGTCGCGCGCGTAGAGCGCCGCGTAGACCGGGTGGCCGACTGCCGCCGAGCGTGTGTCGTCGCGCGCTTCGCGGTCCACCAGGCGCGCCCGCCAGTAGGCGTAGAGAGGACTCTCGAGCGTCGCCTTGCGCTCGCGCTCCCCGCCCTGACCGGCGAGCAGCGTCCAGAAGGCCTCTTCCGAGGCCTCTGCGCCCGGCACCGGCGGCAGATCATCCACGGCCCAGGCGGGAGGAAACACGGGGAGCTCCGCCGTGCCGTGGTCCTGCCGCGCCACGACGGCCCCCTTCGTCGCCTCGGTGAGCGCGGTCATCAGGGCCCGGTCGACCACGATGCAGGTGGGCGCCTCCCCGACGCGGAAGATGCGGGCCGGGGGAGCTCGCGAAGGGGACCACGCGAAGCGCTGGACCGAGCGCGCGAACGCACCCTGGACGTGTGCGGGATCGCCCCAGACGGCCTTCGCCGCCGCGCGATCGAGCGGCACCTCGGTGCGCACGTCGAGGAGCACGAAGTCCTCGTCGAGCACGCCCGCCTTGTCGGCCAGGCGCACCGGCCGCAGCACCAGCTGGTCGCCGGGCACCTCCGCCAGGGCGGCCTCCACCGCGCTCCGGCGCAGGACGAACCACCCGAACGGGCTGCGGCGGAGACCGAAGAGCCTGGGCGCGCGCCTCCGGAGCGAGACCCCCGTGCTCTCTCGCGCCTCGATGACCACCTCGGGCAGCCTCTGGAAGGGCAGATCCCAGTCGTAGAACGCCTGGGGGACGCCGAGCAGCTCGAGGTCGACATCCGCGCCACCGGACTTGCCCCAGGCCATCACCTCCCACGCGGGGGCCCGGGTACTGCGCGTCGTGGAGGAGGAGGCGGTTGTCGGCCTGGCGCGCGCCCAGGCCTCGGCGATCCGGACGGCGTCCACCTCGTAGTCGGAGAGCCGGTAGGAATCCTTCATTCCCGCGCGGGTCACGGGGGACGCTCCGTGATCGACGTCCCGCATGAACTCGTAGGCCGAGTCGGGGCTCCGGGAAGCGGCCTCGCGGGTGTCGTCGCGCGGCTGCCGGTCGACGTCGCGCGCGTACAGCAGCGCGTAATACGGGTGGGCGCAGGCACCGGCGCGGGTGTCGTCTGCGGGAGCCTCGTCCGCTGCACGGGACAGCCAGTAGGCGTAGATGGGGCTGGCCAGGGCATCGTCCGCCTTCACCCGCGACCGCGCGGCGTACGAAGCCCAGAACGCATCGGCGGCAGCCTGCGCCGTGGCCTTGTCTCCGGAGAACGGTGGGCAAGTCGACGTGGTCTCGAGCAGGGTGAGATTCGGGCGCATCCTGCCCACCTGCAGCGCATCGCCGAAGGCGCGCTGGAGCACTCCGAGCAGGTCTCCGTCCACGAACAGATCGATGGGCAGCTCGCCGAGCCGGAACATCGGCGACCGTGGCTCGCGGCCCGGGCCGAAGCCCAGGTCGTCCGGACGGTGCACGACGAGCGCTCCGTGGGGCCCCGGCGCCGCATCCCCGCCGGGGTACTTGAAGCACATGTCGGGGAGTCGATCGCGATCGAGCGGGTGGCGGCGCGGTGTCTCGACGAGGGCCCAGTCGTCCTCGAGGACCTCCTTCAGCGGCTTCGGCTTGTTGCCCGCCACATCCTTCGCGAGAAGGACCGGGCGGAGCACCGCGTGGCCGGCCTCGACGGCGGCCCCGAGCACGTCGGCCGCGATGGAGCGCCGGAGCAGGAGGGCTCCGTCGAAGCGAAGGGCAACGGCGCCGCCGGGCCGGTAGTCCTTGTGGCACCTGTCGCGGAAGGCGACCAGCGGGCCCGGAGGGAGGGGGACATCGGGCCGATGCCAGCGAGCGAAGGTGTGCTCGCCGGGGTAGGCGAGCTGCACGGTGAGCACGCGGGGGGAAGCGGGGCTGACGCGGAGGGGGAGACATCCGGGCACCCGTGCGAGGTCAGTAGCCAAACTTGGCCCACTGCCCGTGCGGTTCGCCGGCGCCGTTCTCGACTCGCAGGATGTCCTGGTTGAACTTCGGCGGGTTCACGATGGGACCCGGACCGATGAGGTTCCTTCCGAAGCGACCCGGCCCCTTGCCCCTGGCCGAGCAGTGCTCCTCGTAGAGGGCCCGAAGACGCTCCGTCAGGGCCTCGCGTCGGGCCTTGTCCCCGCTGGCCTGGACTTCGTCGGCCTCGGGCCCGCGCGCCGTCATGGCGGTCATGAACGCTCGGACACGTTCTTCGGGGGTCAACGAACTCTCCACGAAGCTGGAGAGCAGCCTACCACTCACGAACCGCGTCCACGATGTCCTCCCACCGCTCGATCCCGAAGCGCTCGGCGAGCGTGCCGAGGGGCACTTCCGGGCGATGGTACGCGCAGCAGAGCACGGCCAACCCGGTCGCGCTCCTACGGCACCAGCAGGTCGTGAAGGACGACGGTCCAGGCTCCCCCGTCCGATCCTACGCCAACGACCTGCAGCGTCAGATCGCTCCGCCCCTCCTCCGCGGTCCACAAGGGGACGTCGACGAGAAGCTCCCCGCCGGGACGGTCGAACGCCTCCGCGACGGCCCGCGCCTCGGCGGGAAGTGCCACGAGGGTCCTTCCATACTCGGCGATCCGGCGTTTCAGGTCGTCCTTTCGACAGCGCCCCGTCTCGCCCGTCGCCTCCAGGGAATCGAGATCGCCCGCGGCCAGGAGCGCCGCAATGTTCGTGATTCGCTGCCAGACGTCGTCCGGTATCGTGGCCATCGCTCTAGAGAGCGTCGGCCAGCTTGCCGAAGCGGTCCTCGCCCGTCGCCGTCGCCAGCGCCCGCAGCGCTGCGATCCATGCCGCGCGGGTGGCGGGATCCTGCGCGAGCAGCGCGGCGACCCTCGGCCACAGTGACTCGCTCCTGGCGAGCCTCGCTGTCATGAGCTGGGCCCAGCGGCTGCCGCTGCTCTCGACCAGCGCCTGCGCGAGTCCGCGCACGTAGTCTTCGAACCTCTGGTGCTCGATGCCGTGGAGCACCGTCCAGCGGACCTCGTCGTGGTCGTCGTGGCCGGAGTCGAGCGCGTGGATGGCGCGACACACCTCGCCGGCGTCGAGAACCGCGGCGGCGAGGTCGTCCGCGGCCTGGACGAAGAGATCGAGCTCTGGCTGCGTGACCGCGTGCCCGCCTCGTTCCACCGCGTCGATGAGCTTCGCTGTCGTCATGGGTGTGGCGGAGCTTTCGCCGTGTCGTTGGGCCACCGATCCTCGAGGAGCAAGCTGCCGGGCGGCCCGAGATCGATCGTGGGCTTCTCCTGGGCACACCATCGAGGTTACTTCCGGAGGAACGCCCGGGGGAAGTGCGCCACGAGCACGCCTGGGTGCCCGGCCATGGCGATCGTCGTGGACGCAGCGATGGGGGCTCCGGAGGTCTGGTGGCTCGCTTCGTGATGCCACTCCGGCTCTCGAGACCCGGCCGTGGGCGAGCTCCTGACCGCTGCCGGGAGAGCCCGTGAGGCCTCCTCGCGAAGTCCGTGCCCGCGGCAGACCGATTCACTCGACCCTCGTGGCGGGGCCGCCGTCGACCCGTGGGCACGGATGTGAAGACCGATCATGGACCTTCTGCCGACCGATCGGGGATCTCGTGAAGGGTGACGGCACGTGATGGGTCGGTAGATCCTCGATGAGATGAAGACCCATCACGGTCCATCACCCGACACGTCGCCGCCCTGGTGAAGACCCATCGTCACAGATGTGACCTGGGATGGGTGGCGAACGGTCGATGGATGACGGGCGACATGAGCTGTGACCACCGGGGACGAGTCGATGGATCACCGGTCTCATGAAGACCCATCACGGAGGATCACCCGACCCATCGGCCATGGACTGAAGACCGATCACCCGGGATGTGACCTGCGATCCGTCGTGGAGGGTCGATGGACGGTCGGTGATGTGAGCAGAGATGACCGGCGATGGGTCGAGACATCGTGCTCCACGGGTCGACCGATGATGGGTCGTCACTCGTCAGAAGATCGGGGATGTGAGGACAGCGAGGCCGCTGGCAGAGGTCAGAAGGGGCCGATGGGGCGGGAGCGATGGTGCGGGGTCGTGCCAGCCGCCATGCATCCTACGTCTCATGAATTGGCAACCGAAGGGCGTCGAAGCGAGAGTCGACGCCCCCCGTCGCCTCCAGCGCACGAACGACCACGACACGTGCGATGGGCGAGCGGGCGCTGTCGGGCTGCGAAAGCAACTGCTCCGCCCACACCACGACGTCGCTTCGCCGGGTGCCTTGCTCGAGCACCGAGGTCAGGAGCTCGACCAGCTTCCGTTCATCTTCGCTCTCTTCCTCTGGCTGCAGGTGACCGGCCGGCCAGCGTACGTCCAGCTCATAGTCGCCTCCTGCTGCCTCGGCGCAGGCTTCCACGATTCGGCTCGCGGGCATGGCTCGCGCCATGGCTCCCGCCACATCCGTCGCCGACATCCGGCCGTCGAGCGCGCGTCGCAGCCAGCGCCAGGCGGGCTCGCCTCTGACGTCCTCATCGAGCGCGCCCGGGGCAGCGAGTCCGATCCAGCGGCGCAAGTCGCGGTCCAGGGTCGGCAGTCCCGCCTGCTGCAGCACACGCTCGACGGGCTCCCAGTCGACGCGCTGGAAAGGATCCCATCTGAACGCACCGGTCTCGATGAGGTGCTTCACGGCAAACCTCTGTCCCACCGAGAGCTCCGAAGGGACCCGCGGCGTGCTGGCTGGTCGCTGCCGAGCGCCGGGGAACAGGGCGACGACGACATCGATCAGAGTACGCGCCATGAGCTTCAGCTTGCGTGACAGAACGAGCAGCGCGTCGAGCCTGGCCGCATCCTGCGTGTGGGCGGCCGCTGCCGTCAGGATGCGCGTCGCCAGGCCGCGCAGGTCTCCGTCGTTCCACACCAGACGTGGCAGCTGCTGGTTCGACCCTTCGACCGCGGAGAGCAGCTCGCCGACGACACGATCGGCGAGCGGTGCCTTCGCCGTCAGGGCCAGCGCGGCTGCCGCGCCGAACTGCACAAGCACGTGGCCGTCCGTCTGGGACACCGTGCTCTCGAAGGCACCCCTGTCGCCGTCCCAGCCAGCGTGGCGATCCAGCGCGCCGAGCGCGAGCAACGCGCTGCTGGTGGCCCAGGGGTCCCCCTCGTCGCCGAGGTGGTTTCGAAGTGCCCCGGCACCGCGCTCGGCCAACTCGGGCAGCATGGACAGGAGGAGAGGCACGGCCGTGCGAACCATCGGGTCGTCGTCTTCCAGCAAGGCGACGTAGGTCGGGAAGCCGGCCTGGACGGCGTCACGCAGTACCCGTGTGGTCGCCTCGCGTCCAGCAAGCATCGGCGACGGCGGCATCAGTCCCATGGTGACGAAGTCGCCGCTCGGGCCCACGACGCTCAGATCGGCGAGAAGAGCCACGAGACGGGCGCGATCGGGCAGCGCCTTCCTCGCAGCCATGGCGATCAGCGCGCGCACGATCGGGACGCCCGCCGAGTCGAGCAGGGTGCTGTCGTTGAGCGCCGACGTGAGAGCCAAGAAGGCCTCTTCCCGGGCGCTCGCCTGCTCGTCACCGAGGGCCTGAACCCACTTGGCGATCTCGGCAGCTTGGGGATGGGTGGATTGTGCGATGGATTGGAAGTCGTTGGTCATTGTCCCGGCACCGCGCCCGGGCGATGATCTACCACGAATGGACTCCCCGGCCCATTGTGGTTATAGACGACGCGCGCGTTGTTCGTCGCAGCGAAGTCCGTCATTCGTTTCTGACAATGTTTGCAGGGGGGGAGCTCACCCGTCATCTCCAGAGTGCCGCCGGGGGCACCTGCGAGCGGCGTAGCCTGCCGTACCGCCTTGGCCTCCGTGTCGGAGAAGTGCTCCCGCGCAAACGCGGATGCGCAGGCCCGCGACGAACCGTTGGGTTGTCCCGCGAGCTCGGCGTAACGCGCGGCGTTCGGCGTGAAGTTGGGGTCCATCATCTGCTGGCGCGTCGTGGTATCGAACGTCGAGTTCAGCGTGCCATTGTTGCCCAGCGACGTGGGCGGGCTGCCATCACCCGGGTACCACGTGGCGTTGTTGACGGTGTGCAGACCGTAGGGATCAATCCCCAGGATCGGATTGTGCGCGTAGCGGTAGAGGTTCGGGTGAGGCAGGTTGCCCGCGGGGTCCTGGCTGATGTACCTGCCGATCTGCGGGTCGTAGTACCGATAGCGGTTGTAGTGCAGGCCAGTCTCGTCATCCTCGTACTGACCGGCGAATCGCAGCGGTGTGGTCTCGCCCCCCGACGGAGTCGTTTCCCCCCAAGCCGTCCGTTCAAGTGTGCCCAGCACACGCCCGTCGTCCGCCACGAGTGTCTCGGGAGTCCCGATCGGATCGGTGACGTAGTAGACCCAGGACCCGACGACGTCACCACTGGGTGATTTCTTCTTCGTGCGGTGCGCCAGCGGCCGCTGAAAATCGTCGAAACAGTAGGTTCGCTCCTCGACGATGGGGTCCCCCGCGGCGGTCGCGCTCTCGCGAATCTCGTGCGCCAACTGCGCGCGATCCCACACGTAGCGTGTCGTCGAGATGTTCTTGCGAGCCCCGTCCGTCTCGATCCTCCAGACCTGCTTCTTCATCCGCCGGCCGTATGGATCGTAGGTAAACCCTACCCGCCGCCCATCGGGTACCGTCACCGTGGCCAGAAAACCCGCGCCGTTCCACTCGTAGCGCCAGGTCCGGACGCTGCCGTCGGGGAGCCGCTCAGTCTTGGAGGTCAGCCGCCCGTTCGAGTCCCACTCGAATGTGAAAGGCCCCTTGGCTTGCAGCACGTCGCCCGGGGCATACGAGCGCGGCGACGCGAGCTCGCTGACGTTCCAGCCCCCGACGTATCCGAACGCTTCCGAACGCTGGCCGTTCACGAACGATTCGAGCAGTCGATCACGCCCATCGTACTTGTATTCTTGTGAACCGAGGGCACGGTCCCAACGCGAAGTCAGTCGACCAACCGGCGAGTAAGCGAACGCCTTGAAGACAGTGGAATTGGGCGGAAGAACGCCGACCCAGTCGGGTTCGGGCGTTCCCGGCTGGGGCTGGGCAGGACCGGACACCGCCACGCGCACCAGGCGGTGCTCCGTCGACCACTCGGAAGCGACATGTGCTCCGCCCGGCAAGACGCGGTCGACCTCTCGGCCGACTGTGTCGTAGTGGAAGCGAACCGTCGTGCCCGCGTCGAGCGCTCGGCGCTCCACGCGCTCCATCGAGTCGCGCATGGAGCTCTCGGCGTGACCGAGGGAGGTCTTCAGCCGCACGCATTCGCGCATCAGATCGAACGCCCGCTCGACCGTCTCTTCCCGGCCGTCGACCGATTGAACTTCACGGACCCTCTGGCCGGCAGCATCCAGCTGGTACCGAACCTCGACGCCACCCAGCGTCTCCTTTACGACCTGCCCACGCGGATCGAGCTGGAACTTCGCCGTGGTCTCGTCGGGGAAGACCACCTCGATGATCCGCCCTAGCGCGTCGCGTATGTACTTCGTGACCTCGCTCGCGCCGTTCTCGTACCAGATGAGGTGCCCATTCGCGTCGTACTTGAACCGCTCGCGACGGCCGTCGAAACTGACGATCTCGGTCACGAGCCCGTCGAGATTGTGCGACATCGAGCGTACCGCGCCGCTCTCGTTGATGAGCTCGACCAGGCGGGCTTCCCGGTCATATCGGAATTGAACTTGTTCGCCGTTCGCATAGACGAGTTTCACCAGTTGGTGAAAGCCGTTGTACTCTGCGCGCATCGATCGTTCTGCGTCACTGGCAGCGATGCGCTCACGTGCGCCGTTGTAGGTGAACCGCACGACGTTGCCATTGGGCTCGTAGGTAGCGATACGCAAGCCGCGATTGTCGTACGCGTAGCGGGTCTCGGCACCCGCCGGGTCGCGCATGGACAGCACGCGACCGAAGCCGTCGAAGGTCCACTGCCAATCGGTCCCGTCGGGTTGGACGACGCGCGTCATGTTGTAGTGCGCGTCGTATTCGAACTGGAGGCGCGCTCCGTTCGGGCGCAGCGTCTCGACGAGCGCGCCGCGGTCATCGTAGCGAAACGTCGCTCTCTCGCCGAGTGCCGGCGAGATCTCGACGATGTTGCCATGAGCGTCGTACGTAAAGCGCATGATCACGCCCAGGCCATCCGATATCTCCACGGGCTGGCCGTCGGGCCCTCGCCGGGTCGTCACCGTGTAGCCCGTCGGATCCGTCTGGGTGAGAACGGCGCCGCGCTCGTCCCGCGTCCACTTGTACGTCTGGCCTACGGGATCCGTCAGCCCCAGGAGGTGCCCCCGCTCGTCGAACTGGCGGGTGGTCACGCCGCCGGACGACACGGTCTTGTTCATGAGGCCCATCCGATTGCTGAAGTAGCGGCGGACCTGCAGAGAGTCAGCAACCTCGACGTACCCGTCTTTCTCGTAGTTGAGCTTGCAGTGGAGCAGCCCTTTCGCGGGTGTTCGCCCGTCAGCGAGGCGCTTGGGCACGGATGTGGCGAGGGCTGGAACCACTCCGTTGGCCATCGCGCCCCAGGTCTCCACGCAACGGAAGGCGCGATCGTACCGGAAGTGGAACACCAGGCTGTCCGGCGCTGCACACGAAGCGAGCAGGCCGTCGTCTGAGTACGTGTACTGGGTCGTGTAGCCGTCCGCATCCGTGAACGTCAGCAGGTTGCCGCGATCGTCGTAGGTATAGCGAGCGAAGGTGACCCACTGGCCCTGGTGCGCCGCGTTCTTGATCTCGAATGCACCGATGCGGCGCTCCGGAGTGGGTCGCACGCGGATGATACGCCCGACACTGTCGACGATCTCCGTCAGACACCCGTCGGCATATCGCAACGTGATTGCGTTTCCGCAGCGATCCCGAACAGCCAGGAGACGGAAACGCCGCCTGTTGGCGTCGGGCTCCCCGAAAACCCAGCGAAGCCCCTGGCGTTCGAGCTCGAAACCGTCTCCGACAGCAAATAGCACCCAGCCCTTGAGGCCCACGGATCGGCCGCCAGGCTGGGGCGTCGCGAACGCCAGCATCGTGCCGTCGCCATCCCAGACCTCGATGACCGTGCGCCCGCGCGCCTCGATCTCCCACCCGAGTGAGTGCGTCCAGCCGAGTCCGAGCCCCACGTCCCGCGTGCGTGCCTGAGAGCTGTACTTGCGCTGAAGTACGAGGGGCATCAATCCAGGAAGATCGATGTCTACGTTCGATGTCGAGACCCTTCCCGTGGAGACATCCACCGGGTCACCGGCCTTGGCGCTGGGGGCGTGGATCGGGCAGGCCGTCTCGCTCCCTGGTCCGCAATTTCCGGCGCCGTTCTGCCCGCCCTCGGCGTCATTGCCCCCGTCCTCTCCGCTGGCCTTCTCCTTGTCGTCCCCCTCGCCCGCGTTCGCGTCATCCCCGCCGCTCCCGCCGCTGCCGGCGGCGATGACGGTCCCCTGGTTCATCCCCGGGATGGGTACGATGTTCGGTACCGGTGCTGTATCGGGCATCGCTCTACTCCTCCACGCCGCTCGAGGCTCTCGCGGGCCTCACCTCGTCACCGCCGTCGTCTTCTCGAGCAGCTTGGTCGCTGCCTTGAACAGGTCCGCGTACTTGCCCGCGGGGTCGAACTCCGACCAGGGAATCAGTATCGGGTGCACCCCCATCGCCGAGAGCGCCGTGACGCGGACGTGGCCCACCGGCACGACCGTCCTGGGACGCGGCGCGGGTGGCACCTTGAGCAGCGGCTGCGCCTGCGAGAGCAGGTCCTCGATCAGCGGATCGAAGTCGTCCGACTTGTCGCGGATGATCATGTTGTTCGCGTGCCCGAGGAAACGCGAGCTGCCGTCGGCGTAGGCCGCGAGCACGTCCTGGGAGCTCGCGGAGAAGGGCACCTCGAGCACCACGCCCAGCGCGTCGCTCGCCTGCAGGGCCGACGGCTGGATGTTCGCTTTGCGCAGCGCGTTCCACGCCCAGAGGCGCGCGCGCGTCTCGAAGTCGCCATCCGCCACGTAGACGAGCGTTCGCTGGGCGCTCTGTCCCGCCTTCATGCGCGCCGCCGACACGATGAAGCTCGACCAGGGCTCGCCCTTGCCCGCTGCCAGTGTCGAAGCATCGACGTACTGGCCTGCCCAGAGCCGCGCGCGGGCCGCGTAGAGCGGGCCGTCGGGGTCGAAGCTCGTCTCGAGCAGCAGCTCGTCGAGATCCTGATCCGCGAAGAGAAGCTCGTAGAGTTCCATCGTCGCTCACCTGCTCCGTCGGGGGCTCATGCGGGCCTCGCGAGGATGCCCATGCCCTGGCGCACTGCCGGCACGAAGTAGCGTGCGTCGCCCACCGCCCCGGAGCCCTCCTTGCCGGGGATCCACGGCAGGTGCCACTTCAGGTACGGCGCCTCGGGGGCGATGGTCCACCACGTCAGCTTGGTCACGCCGGGGGGTGGCTTGTCGGCGAAGTACCCGCCTCCCAGCAGGGGAGCGGCGCCGACGGCCACCAGCTTCGGAGGCGCCGCGGGGGGCGGCCCGACGACGACGGGCTGGAGGAAATCCATGCACTGGAGGACTCGCCGGACCTCTTCCCACGGACCGCCGGCCTCGTAGACGTTCTTCTCCAGGAACTCGGCGGCGACCTCGCGCCGGGCGTGCTGCTGGTCGAGGTCGTTGCCGGGAGCCGCGGCGAGGCGCCCGAGCTTGGAGACGAACTTCATGCGCTCCTCCCCGGGATCTCGATGCGCCAGGGCTTGTTGTTGCCGATCCACATGTCGCTCGCCTTGCACGCGGCGAGTCGCTGGAGGACCGACCGCCACTCGTCGGCGCCGATGGGCGCGCCCGGCGGGTAGGTCCACCGTGGAGCCTGCGGGAGGTCGACGACGGCGTGATAGTCGACGGGCTCGCGGTAGCCGAGCGCGAGGGTCCGTTCGAGCTCGAGGTACTCGAGCTTGCCCCCATCGTGCACGTTGACGAGGAAGCCCGCGGTGCGGTCCCAGCCCCTCGCGACGCGGCAGGGAAGCGACCCGGACTCGTCGAGGACGACGTGGATCCCTCGCTTCCGGGCGAGGGCCCAGAGGCCCTCGAAGAGGCGCTCGCGGGAATCGGCGGCGATGGGCAGGCGGGGGGGCACGTCCCAGACGTCCGCACGGACGGGAAGGACGGTCCCGCTCTCGCGCGCGTCCCAATCGACTCTCAGCTTCCTTCCGTTCTCTTCGAACTCGAAGGTGCCCGTGAGGCTCCCGCCCCCGGGCAGCTCGCGCGCGACGCCGGCACCGATCCGGACCTCGTCTCCGCCGGCGGGGGGCATCAGCGCGTGAACCCTTTCGTCTCGCTGAGCGCGAACGGCGGCTTGCCGTTGGAGGCAGGGATGTCCGGCCCGGTCCACTTGCCCGACGGGCAGTCGACGCTCGGGTCGTGGCGGATCCAGCTTCCCACCGGATCGCCCGTCTTCGCGTCGCGGAAGACGATCTGCCGGAGGTCGTTCTTGTTGTGCAGCAGCGTCGGCAGCTCGGTGCTGGAGAAGACGTTGTTCGGGCCCGACATGCCGACGACGTAGGCATCGACCGAGCCGGTCGCGTTCTCTGCGGACCGCCGCGAGACCGTCTTCCAGAGGTTCTCGCCCGTGATGTTGGTGATCGGCCCCTTGTAGTTGGGGTCATAGCTGACCGGCACCTGACTTCCGTCGGGGGCGGTCGTGCTCGTGACTCCTGCGTTCTCCTTGTCCCAGGCCGGCAGCTGATTGGCCTTGCCCATCTGGTCGAGCGTCTGCGCGCCGCCGCCACCCTCCTGGATGGCGCGACCCTGGGCGACCGCCGTGTCCTTGCCCGCGCCGGACCAGAAGGCCTGGGTCTGGCCATTTGGGCCCGCTCCACCCGGAGCGCCGAAGACCGCGGCGTCGTACGCTGCCTTCGAGTTGGCATCGGCGAGGTAAGGCTGTCCGACCTGACGCAGATCGTGCTTGTCGATGTCCTCCTGCATCCCTGGAGGCGCGGTCTTGCTGGCGTCCGGGCAGTAGCCCGGTCCCGGCGAGGGGTTGAGCGACTGCCCCGTGGCATCGCCCCCGCCGTCGCCGCTGCCATCCGACGGTCCCTGCGGTCCCTCGGGTGCGCCTCCCGCCCCCGGGCTCCCGCCTCCTGCACCACCGCCGCCACCCGTTCCGCTGGCGTCGCTCGCGTTGGAGCCGATGCCGGGCATGATGGCCTTGTTCATGTCGCACAGCGACCCGGTGAACCCGGCGGGTCCGAGCTCGATGAGCACCGTGAAGGCGCCGGTCAGGATGGGGCAGGGGCCGGTCGTGTTGAGGCTGACGACCTCCTTCAGGGTCCCTGGCTCGTTGCCGTGGCACAGCTTGAGGCACGAGCCGATGGTGGCGCAGTTGACACCGCACACCTTGGTACGGAGCGGAGAATCCTGGATCTTGTCCGAGACCGTCGCCGTGAGGGGGTACGGCATGGGCAGCGGGCTGGGGGCTGCGGGCGTCAGGCAGACGCTGACCGCCATCCCGACCACCGAGTGGCCGGACTTCTCCGTGACGACATCCATATCGAGCGCTTGGACGTCGGCCATTCAGCCCCCCACGGGCCTTCCATAATGCCCATGCCGCGGCCATCTCGCCAAGGGGTAGACGTCCCCCATTTGGACGACCACGTCCTCCTTCACGACCGCTGAAGGAGCGACCGGCAGTACTGGAACTGGCGGAGGTAACGCTTGAAGAGCTCCTGATCGGCCGCAAGCCTGCGCTGCCAGTGGGTTTCTTCCTGCTCCCAGGTAGCCCGGTCCAGGCCGAAGCGCTGCATGACGCCAGGCTGCTCGGCCTCGGGGGCGAGGGCAATCTCGGCCCGCATCGCCGCGAGCTGCTCCATCGTCAGGCGGGCCGTGTAGGCATGGGCGGAGGGGGGAGGGGGCGGGAGAGAGCCCATGGACGGGGGAGGGGGGACCACCGCGGGTGCCACGGCGGAAGGGGGGGCGTCCGCGGACACGGGGGCCGGAGCGGATGGAGGGGCGGAAGGCATCTGGCGTGCGCTGGGCGGCGTCACGGGGATGGCGTGGACGACCACCTGCGGGGCTCCGGGCTTCTTCTTCTTGAGCGGGTACCGGGGCACCTTCATCGGGATGCCCGAGATCCGCGCCTGCGCCGCCTTGAAGAGCACCGCGTAGCGCTGGGCGAGGGAGAACCGGTCGCGGCCCGCCTCGGTCGCCATCTTCCCCAGCCAGTACTGCTGCGAGGCCTCCCAGGTCTCGAGGTCGAGGGGAACCGACTCGAGCACGTCGCTGCGCTTCTCGCCGGCCGTCATGCGCGCCGTCAGCTCCGCATACCGCTCCAGGCTGATCGGCTGCGGCATGGGTGCGCAGGCAATCTTGCCTCAGCTGAGTGCGCGCCGGAAGGCTTCCGCGAGCTGCTCGTCCTCGACCATCCTCCGCGTCCAGTAGTGGTTGGCCCGCAGGTAGTCGTCGGGCGTGAGCCCGAGGCGCTCCAGGCTCTTCACGACTTCCCCCCCACGGCGGACAGCGCGGGTCGCCTCGGCGAAGCGCTGGAGGGGCATGGGCTCCACGGTCTCGGTCTGCGCCCGCTCCATCGCGTGCGAGAACTCCTGCAGGAAGGGAGGCACCGGCATCTCCTCGGTGCCCTGGTCCATCGCCTCGGAGAGCCGCGCCTGCCACATGTCGTCGATGGCCGCCCACCGCGCCTCGTCCAGGCCGTGCTCCGCCAGCACAGCGCCGCGGTGCTCGCCGGCCCGCGCGAGGGCCACAGTGAGGCGGGCATACGCGTCGAGGTTGATCTCGGCCTCGTGGGGCGCCACCATCCGGGTCCGAGCGTAGCCCAGATGATCCCCTCCCCGCACAGGCTCCAGCCCCGCGTCGACGCGAGCGGGACGGGCGAGACGGAGCCCTGGCCTCCGCAGTGGATGCTCGATCTGGAGCGGGCCCACGACCGGCTCGGCCGGGCCGCCCACCTGCTGGAGAACGGCGCGCAGAGCGGGCCGGTCGATCTGCGACCCCCCGCGGCGGCCCTCCAGCGGGTCTTCGGCGGCATCTTCGACGCCTTCGACGAGCGCCGGCCGCGCCTCGACGCCGCGCACGACGCCGTCGCGGCGCTGGACGAGGCAGTGGAGCTGCTGAACCCCGCGGCTACCGGAGACGCAGCGGTCGGCTTCGCGCTCGACTACCTCCACGAGGTCCGCATCGCGCTGACCCGCGCCGCCGAGCGCCTCGCGCCGCTCGTGCCGCGCCCCCCGACCCCGTCGCCGGAGCTGCGCGCGTCCTTCGAGCTGCCGACGCTGCACGCCATCGATCGCAACTCGCTGGTCCCCCAGCTGCGTGTCCCCGGGCCCACGCCGCTGGAGGTCCAGGTCATGCCTCCCCAGTTCGAGCGCCCGAAGACGTTCGAGGAGCTGGAGCAGATCACCAAGCAGATGAAGGAGATGGCGGCGGCGCCGAAGCCGCCCCGCCCCAGCCGCATCAAGCCTGCGCCTGCGCCCAGGCCCGAACCGCCCCCCGGCTTCGCCCAGGACATCCTGCCGGCGATCTCCGAGACCCAGTTCCTCCACCAGCGCGTGCGCGGTTGCTTCGAGGACATCACGATGGTGGGCGTGCAGCGCGCGCCTCTCCTCGGGGATCCCTGGCGCGCCTCGCGGACGCTCGAGCGCCGCATGCTGTGGTCCATCGACGCCATCGTCGCCATGGGGCCTCCGGCGCTCGAGGCGCTCGAGACGCTGGTGTTCGACTTCCCGCTCAAGGATCCGTCGCGGGTCTTCGCCACGGCCATGATCCTCGGTTCGGTCGAGGGGCGCGACGCGCTGGCCATGGCCGAGCGCTTCTTCGTGGCCTTCGAGATGGACGACCCCCAGCACACCGCGCAGTTCGGCGCGGCGCTCAAGCTGGTCAACCACCCGTACCTGCCGCTCCTGCTCCGCACCTACCTCGCCGACGCCGACTCTTCCCGGCGGGCGCTCGCCATCGACGTGCTGGCCTACCGGGGGATGGCGACGCCCGACGAGCTGGCGCGCGCAGGCCGCGACGAGGCGGACGTGGCCGCAGCGGCGCTGCCCTGGCTGGCGCTCACCAAGCACCCTGGCGTCCGCGACGCCATCGACGCCGCCATCGAGGGACCCATCGCGCGCCTGCGCACCGCCGCCCGGGTGGCGATGGTGCTGAGCGGCGACTTCCGCGCGGCGACCGCCCTGCAGGCCGCGCTCGACATGGAGGGCGAGGAGGGCGATGCGGCGGCGTCCCTGCTCGGCATCATCGCCGGCCCGTCGGACGCCGAAGTGCTGCTGGAGCGCGCCAAGGCGAAGCCGACCCGCGCGTCGGTGGCCGCGGTCGGGTGGGCCGGCGCGAAGGCGGCGTTCCCGGCGCTGATGGCGCTGCTGGAGCACGCGGACGAGCCCGTCGTCCTGGCCGCGGCGTACGCCCTCGACCGCATGACCAACGCGGGGCTCTACGAGGACGCCATCGTCGAAGAGGACGAGATCATGGTGCCCGACATCCCGGAGCCGGATCTCGGGGACAAGGACAAGCCCGCCCCACTGGCGCGCATCGTGAGCGATCCGCGAGACATGCCGGCCGAGCCCTCGACCGACACGCTCCAGCGTCCCTCGACCGATCGCGCCCGCTGGACCGCCTGGTGGCAGAAGAAGGGCGACTCGTTCGACCCGAAGCTGCGCCACCGCCGGGGTTACCCGTACACGCCGCACACGTCCTGGCTGGAGCTCGACCGGTGGCGCTGCACGCCCGGCGAGCGCCGACTGCTGCACTGGGAGCTCATCGCGCGCACGGGGCACTACCAGCGCTTCGACACGCACGACTTCGTGCCCGTGCAGGAAGAGTCCCTCGCCGCGTGGCAGCCCATCGCCCGCAACGCGTCGGGCAGCCCGGGGAGCTGGAGCCTCGCCGTCCGGCGAGGCTAGATCAGTAGCCCATCAGCCCGACCGGGCTCTCGCGGTTCTCGGGGTCGGACCACAGCGTGGCCACGCGCTCGCCCGAGTCGCTGCCGACGGTGGAGAGCGCGAGCGCGTGCGGGGCGAAGCCGTGACGCCACGCGGTGCACGCGATCGCCACGTGGAGCGGCAGCGCCGCGGCGCCGAGGCGACCGAGCCGGTTCGCGTGCGCGTCGACCCACTGCGGCTTGCCCAGGAACCGCTGCGCGCGGACGGAGGCGGACTGCCACTCGAGCAGGCGGTGCATCTCCGCCGTGACGTCCGTCAGGATCCACCCGGCCTGCAGCTTGTCGGCCTCGAGCCCCGCCGCCGCCGTCTCGATGGCCATCGTGATCCCCAGGGCCTCGGCCGCCGGCTCGTCGTTGTCAGGCCCGGCCTTCTCGAACCCCGTGCCCACGCCGTGGAGCCAGGCCCGCGGCGGGAGCTGCACCTTCCGCGCGAAGGCTGGCGTGGCGAGCACCAGGAACGCCGCCGACTCGCCCGGGATCACCCCGTTGACGTTGCTGGCGCCGAAGAGCCGCCCCTGCGACGACAGGCGCTCGATGATCTCCGGATCGTAGTCCGAGTGGGCTCCTCCGAGGAGCACCACGTCGGCCTCGCCCCGCGCGAGCTCCTCGCAGGCGGCCGTGAGGCGCAGCCCGGGCGAGGCCTCTCCGCGCGCCACGCCCTCCACCTGCACGGCGGCGGGCCTGCGCTTCATCACGTGCGTGTGGATCGACGCGGCGAGCATGTCGGCGTGCGTCGGCGACGTCCCGACCTTGCGCCCGAGGATCTCGTCGAGGCCGAGCACGACCCGCACCCGGAGCCCCGCCACGCCCTCGCCCAGCACGTCGAGCGCCTCGTCGAGGGCCGCCTGGGCCAGCAGGAGCACGCGGTCGGCGCCGACCATCAGGGGCTCGAGCGTCGGCACGCTGCCGATGGTCACCGGCTCCTCGTTCGTGTCGAGCAGCGGCGCCTCGTTGAAGCCGGCTGCGCCGGTGCGCAGCAGGAACGCGGTGTGCCGCGCCGTCAGCCCCACGGACGTGCGCGCTCCGACGCCGAGGACCGCAGCCAGGGTCTTCAAGCCTTCACCTCGCGGACGACGACCTGGGCCTGATCCACGTAGCGTGGGGCGCGTATGCTCGATCGCCACACCATCTCGACGGCGATGGGCTGCTGGGGGACGAAGCCCATGAGATCGATGAGGACTGTGTCGAGGTGCGGTCGAAAGACCTGGGGCTCGGCGTCCCGCGGGCGAAACTCGATCTCGAGCGCGACCCGCGGGAGCGTGAACAGCGTGGGGCCACCTCCCTTGACGAGGTTGAGCAGCTTGACCTCCTCGCCCGTGCGCAGCGGCGGATCGGCGATGAGCTCGGGCGAGGCGCACTGGTTGAAGCGATCGTCGAAGTCCGCCGGGGGCAGCGGCGCGCGCTTCTCCTTCCACTGCGCGTCGTAGGTCCCCGCGTACTTGCGGCGCGGCTCCCAGTGCCGCCCGATGGGGCCGAGCCCGGCGGGCGGCGGGCGCGTCCGCCAGCTGTGGATGGGGGCGGCGGGATCCTCGATCTGCGGGCCCTGCTGGTCCGTCAGCGACTTGGGGTTGCTCGCGATCCCCTTGCCCTTCGGGTTGCGCGGCTCCTCCGCGATCTTGTCCGGATCGCTGTCGTCGAAGCCTCCCCACGCGTGCTCGTAGCGGACCTCGATCTCCTTGACCGGGCGGGCTCCCGACAGCCCGCTGCCGTCCTCCATCCAGACGCGCAGGCCGTAGACCTTGATCGCCTTGCGGAGCGGTCCCACCTGCGCGTACGCGTCGAAGCTCGGCACCGGGACGCCGTCGGGGGCGTGGGCACGGGTGACGAAGATCACGTCGGTCGCGGGCTTGCGGATACACACGTCGGCCGGGTAGGCGATGGTGGTCTTGTCGGGCTCTCCCCAGGGGAAGTCCTTCAGACGGATGCCCCGTCGCCGCTTCTTCGGGGCGACCTCCAGGGTGCCGCCCTGGATGGTGTCGCACTCGAAGGTCGCCTTCACCATCGTCACCAGCTTCTCGCCGTCCTTGTCCATGAGGACGTGAGGGAAGACGACGAAGTCGGTCCGGTTGTCGACGCGCGGCTTCGTCATGGTGCGGCGCGATTATCCACCCGGTCGGGGGTCGGGGCATCGGGGAAGTGCGCTGTGTGGTTCAAATGGGGGACAGACGGCACCCTGGCTCCCGGGGGATCGAATTGCTACTCTCGTACGCCTGGTGGGGCCGACGACCGCAGAGTTCCGGCTGGAGGGGCCGCCGATCCCGGCAGACGCCGTGGTGGAGAGCTACCAGGCCCTGGAGGCGATCTCCCGCCCCTTCGAGGTCGAGGTCGACTTCTACACGAAAGACGCGAGCTTCGACGCCGAGACGTGCGTCAAGCAGGCCTTGCTCCTGCACGTGGTCGACCAGGTCGGACAGACCCGGTTCTTCCACGGCGTGGTCGACCGCGCCGAGTTCCTGAAGTGGGCGAAGGACCGGTTCTACTTCCGGGTCCACCTGGTGCCCGCCCTCGCCGCGCTGGCCTACCGCGAGGACTGCCGCATCTTCCAGGATCAGTCGATCATCGACGTCGTCAAGACCATCTTCGGCGAGGCGGGCTTCACCGCCGACGTGGTGTGGAAGCTCTTCAACAGCTACCCGCCCCGCGAGTACATCGTCCAGTACCGCGAGTCGACGCTGAACTTCGTGTCGCGTCTCTTCGAGGACGAGGGCATCTTCTACTACTTCCAGCACTCCGCCGCCGGCCACAAGATGGTGGTCGCCGACAAGGAGGACGCCTTCGGCCTGGAGGACGGCACCCCCGGCGTCGTGTTCACGGTGGGACAGGGGCTTGCAGCCTCTCCGACCGCACAGCCCCTGCATCACTTCACGCGCACACGGTCTCTGCGCACGACCAATGTCGTTCTCCGTGACTACGACTTCGAGAAGCCTCAGGTGAAGCCCGAGACAACCCAGACCAAGCCTGATGGCTGGGTGATGTCCTACTACGAATATCCGGGTGGTTTCACCAAGGCCGCCGATGGGACGCGCCGCGCGACTGCACGGATGCGCGAGCTGCGTGCCGACGTCGACGTGTGCCGTGGCCAGAGCCACGCCCTTGGGCTGCGCCTCGGCGCGCCCTGCGACGTCGAGGGGGTGGCGGAGGGGTGCCTCTCCGGTCAGTTCGTCGTCACCAGCATCACCTCGCGCGGGCACCAGCTGGCGGAGGCCGAGGGGGCCCACGCCGCCGAGGCGCACGCCTGCAGCAACGACTTCACCGCGATCCCTCTGGGCTCCCCCTTCGCCCCGCCGCGCCTCGCGCGCAAGCCCCGGATCCGCGGGGTCCAGACGGTGCTCGTCACCGGGCCGAGCGCGTCGCAGGACCAGACGATCCACTGCGACAACTACGGCCGCATCAAGGTCCACTTCTTCTGGGACCGCGTGGGCCAGTTCGACGACAAGTGCAGCTGCTGGCTGCGCACCGACCAGGCGATGATGGGCGGGACCATGGTCCTGCCGCGCCTAGGCTGGGAGCTCTCGGTCGCCTTCTTCGACGGGGATCCCGATCGTCCGTTCGCCATCGGTCGCCTCTACAACGGCGAGAAGACGCCGCCGTACCCGCTGCCCGGGGCGCAGGCGTCGGGTTCGGTGAAGAGCCTGTCGTCCCCCGGCGGGGCCGGACACAACGAGATGAAGATGAGCGACTCCGGCGGCAGCCAGGGTCACGGGATGACCGCGCAGAAAGATCTCAACAGCACGATCGGCAACAACAAGACCGAGACCATCGCCGTCGACGAGACCCACAACGTCACCGTCAACATGAACACCACCATCGGCTCGAACGAGTCGCTGAGCGTGGGCGGCAACCAGGCGGTCACCATCGGCGCCGTGCTGTCGGAGAACATCGGCGGCAACCAGTCCATCACCGTCAGCGGGACCGACACCACGAACTCCGACTCCAACTACGTCGAGCACGTGACCGGGAACCGGTCGTACACGGTCAGCGGCATGGCCTTCACCATGCAGAACGGCATCGAGCACACCGTCACGGGCAACCTGTCCCGTGACGTGTCGGCCGTACAGCTGACCGCGTCGGTTGCTTCCATCACCGACAACATCGTCGGCAATTTCGACGAGAAGGCGGGGGCGGTGAAGCTCGTCCTCGCCAAGGGCAACGTGGGCGAGACCATCACGGGCAACAAGAACCAGGTCTCCACGGCGGCCGAAGTGCATCTCATCAAGGGCAGCTACCAGGCCGCCGGTGATGCCGACGTGACGCGCCTCATCGGCGCCCTCCACCAGTGGAAGGTCACGGGGGACATCAGCCTGAAGGGCGACAAGGTCATGATGGTGGGGGCGACGGGTACGCTCGTGGGAGGCAGCAGCTCGATCAAGCTCGGCGGCGGCCCGGTCGTCATCACCGGGAGCACCATCACCGTCGAGGCCCCCATGATCATCAAGGTAGGCGGCACCATGAAGATCGGGCCAGGTTAGCCATGGCTGGTGTCCGCTCCGGCAGTCAGGCGAGCATCGTCGTCGCGGGCAACACGTACCGCGTGCTTCACCACGCCCTCCACGAGCGGCTGTCGGAGGTGAGCACGCTCGTGTGCTCGCTGGAGAGGAACGAGGGTGGTGACCCGCCCGACCCGGCCACGCTCATCGACCAGCCCGCGGTCTTCACCATCAAGAACAACGACGGCGTCGAGAAGCGGACGTTCGTGGGGAGCGTCGCACGGGCCGCGCGGACCGAGGAGCTCGTGGAGCTCGTCATCCATCCCAAGGCGTGGCGCATGACCCGCCGGGCCGACTGCCGGATCTTCCAGCAGATGAGCGTCGTGGACATCGTGACCAAGGTCCTCGCCGACGCGGGCGTCGACAAGTCGTCCTGGAAGACGACCGGGAGCTACCCGACGCGAGACTACACCGTGCAGTACCGCGAGACCGACCTCGCCTTCATCGGCCGCCTGCTCTCCGAGGAGGGCATCTACTTCACCATCCAGCACGACGACCAAACCGACACCATCGTCTTCGGGGACGACCCCAAGGGCCTCGGCGCCGTCGACGGTCCCACCTCGCTCACCTGGCTCCCCACCTTCGGCGAGACCGAGGCCGGCGTGCAGGCCTTCGTGACCGACGTGGCGCGCGTCCAGCAGGTCCGCTCCGACAAGACCACGCTGCGCGACTACAACCCCGATAAGCCGAAGGTGAAGCTCGAGTCCACGGCGAAGACCGGCAAGGCCGAGGCCGAGGTGTATGTCTGGCCGGGGCGCTTCACCGATCCCAAGGTGGGCGATCGTCTGGCGCAGGTGCTGCTCGATTCCCTGCGCGCCGACAGCGACGTGGTGACGGGCAGGGCCGCCGTGCTCTCCCTCATCCCCGGCATGCGCTTCTCCATCGAGGGGCACCCCTACGTCCCGCTCAACCAGGAGTACCTGGTCGTCGGGGTCGACCACGACGGGCAGTTCGACAACGAGAAGTTCGGCGAGAACGCCCGCGGCCAGTACTCGGGCCGCTGCACCTTCGCCGCGATCCCCACGAAGACCGTCGCCTACCGGCCGCCCCGCCAGGTGCGCGAGCACTTCGTCACCGGCGCCCAGACCGCCATCACCACCGGGCCCTCGGGTCAGGAGATCTACACCGACGCGGGCGGCCACGTGAAGGCGCAGTTCCACTGGGACCGCCTCGGCAAGAACGACGACAAGTCGAGCACGTGGATGCGCACGAGCCAGCTGCCCACGGGCGGCTCCATGCTGCTGCCGCGCATGAAGTGGGAGGTCATCATCCGCTACCTCGAAGGGGACGTGGACCGGCCGTACGTCATGGCGCGCATGACCAACACGGCAACCCCGCCGCCCTACTCCCTCCCCGCCCACAAGGCCAAGAGCTCACTCCAGACGGCGACCACCCCCGGCGGTGGGAGCACGAACGAGATCCGGATGAGCGACGAGAAGGGCAGCGAGGAGATGTTCATGAACGCGTCGAAGGACATGTCCATCGACGTGAACAACAACACCACCGAGTCGATCGGCAACAACCTCACCCGTCAGATCGGCTCCAACCACAGCCTGAACATCACCAACAGCTTCACCGCGAGCGTCGGGTCGAACCAGACCGTCAGCGTCTCCGGCAACCAGGACATCCACGTCTCGACCTTCATGGTCGACCAGGTGGGGGGCAACCACAAGCTCGCCATCTCGGGCGCACGTTCGATCAAGATCGGGGGCGACCACAAGCGTGAGGTCGCCGGCGACAGCGCGGTCGAGGTCGATTCGATGATGATTGACCTGGTCGTGGGGGAGGTCGACGAGCACGGGCTCGCCGATTACAAGCACCACGTCGGGGCCGCGCTGGTCGAGATGACCGCCGGGGGCCGGTCCATCACGGTGGGCGGCAATCGCTCCGAGAAGGCGGCGCTGGCGAAGGTCATCTACTCCGCGGCGGGTCGCTCTGTGGACGTCTCCGGCACCATGAACCAGAAGGTCGGAGGGCTCATCTACCGCAAGACCGACGCCGACCTCGCCGAGACGGCGGGGGGCAACTTCATGGAGGTCGCGACCGGTGCGCAGATCCTGAAGGCCACGAACATCGCGATCGAGGGGCAGACCAAGGTGACCCTCATCATGGGGGCGTCGGTCATCTCCATCTCGCCCAACATGGTCACGATCGCAGGGCTCAGCATCAAGGTGGACGGTCAGGTCATCGACGCCGGCGCGCTCGTGCTCGACAACTGACGGGAGGGAGACGAACGTGGCCCGCAGCTTCCTCACCGAATTCATGATCAGCGGCGTCCAGGCCAACAAGGTCCTGAACTGCCGCGAGGTCCACGAACTTAGCCGACCTCCGTATGTCGAGGTGGACGTCCTGCTGCCGGCCTACTTCGACACCGAGGACCTCGTCGCCCAGACCGCGCAGCTCTACTACGGGTACGACGGCGAGCCGGGCCGGTCCTTCGTGGGCGTGGTCGAGGCGGTCACGATCCTGGGCTCGAGCGCCGTCGGCGACGCTGCCCGCACCTACCAGTACTCCTTCGTCATCGTCACCCCGCTCAGCTTCCTGGCGGGCAACCACCGCTGCCTCATCCAGCAGGACGTCGACGTGAAGGCGGCGGTCACGGCGGTGCTGACCGACGCGGCGTCGATGCTGAAGGTCGAGTGGCGTCTCACGGGCAGCTACCCTACCCGCGACTACTGCGTGCAGTACCAGGAGACGGACCTGGCGTTCATCTCCCGCCTGCTCGAGAGCGAGGGCATCTACTACTTCTTCGAGGCGGACGAGGACGGCAACCTCACCATGGTCCTGTGCGACGACAGCACGGCGGCCAAGCCCATCGACGGCGAGCCCACCCTGCACCGGCGGATGGGGCTGATCGGCACCGACAAGGACTCCATCCTGGCCATCGTCGACCGGCGCGCCGTCGTGTCCGGCAAGTTCACCCTGCGCGACTTCAACTTCCAGAAGCCCAAGGTGGACATGACGGCCACGGCCGCGGGGAGCCTGCACGCCGACTTCGAGGTGTACGACTACCCGGGCGGCTACCTGGAGCCGGCCGACGGCAAGCGCATCGCGCAGCTGCGGCTCGACGCCGAGCAGGTCGAGTCGCAGACCATCTCGATGGACGTGGACTGCACGCGCGTGTCCGTGGGCCGCAAGCTGACCGTCGCCGACGCAGGCTCGGTCGATGGCGACTGGGTAGTGATGAGCGTCGTGCACGAGCACGAGTGGGACGAGTCGGGCACCCCCAGGTACATCTGCCAGGCCGAGTTGCTGCCCGCGACGACCAAGTTCCGGCCGGCCCGGGTGACCCCGCTGCCGCTCATCGAGGGTCCACAGACCGCCACCGTGACGTGTCCGGCGGGCTCGCAGCCCGAGGAGATCCACACCGACGAGCACGGCCGGTGCAAGGTGAAGTTCCACTGGGACCTCGGGCCGGCCATGGACGACAAGTCGACGGCATGGCTCCGGGTGTCCCAGCTTCAGACATCGGGCTCGATGATGCTGCCCCGCCTGAACTGGGAGGTCGTCGTCGAGTTCCTCGAGGGCAACCCCGATCGCCCCGTCATCACGGGGCGCCTCTACAACGGCCTGTTCATGCCGCCTTATGCCCTCCCGCAGGGCAAGACGCGCACGAGCATCTCGACGGCCAGCACCCCCGGAGGAGGGGGTAGCAACGAGATCCGGATGGAGGACAAGGCGGGTGGAGAGGAGATCATGCTCCACTCCGAAAAGGACACGAACATCACGGTCGCCAACAACAAGACCAAGAACGTCGGCAACAACGAGACGCTCCAGGTGAAGGTGGACTCGACGACCTCGGTCGGCGCGAACCAGACGGTGAAGATCACCAAGGGGGCACAGAGCTCCATCAAGGCCGATCAGACCGTGAGCGTGGGGGGTGAGCGTTCCCTCGAGGTCAACGCGGTCGCGTCCTGGAACGTCACGGGCAACAGCACGACTACCGTCGGCGGGATGCAGAGCGAGCAGATCGGCAACCCGCTCCAGGCACTCATCGCGCTCGCGGTGGCCAAGGCCGCCGAAGTGGCGGCAGCGACCGCGAAGGACGCCGTCGCGGCGGTCCAGGGCGCCGTCCAGGGGAAGATCGATCAGGCGCTCGGGCCCGTGAACGATCTCGTCGGCAAGGCAGGTGCCCTGGGGAGCGGACTGCAGGCTCTCGGCAACGGGGATCTCAGCGCCCTGGGCGGTGTGGTCGGCGGAGCCACGTCGCTTCCCGGCGCGGGAGCGCTGGGGTCGGCCATCGCGGGGAGCAGCGCGGGTCAGGCCGCCGGCAGCGCGGGCAACGCCGTGAGTGGTGCAGTGGGCGCTGCAACGAGCGCCCTCGCGGCACCCGACGCCGCCGTGGCGGCAGCAGGCAGCATGGTCGATTCCGCGATCGGGAGCGCAATCCAGAGCGCGGCGAGCAAGGCAGTCGCCGGTCTGGATGCTGCTGCCGGAGTGGATACGGATGGGGGTGGTGGCAGCTCCGGCGACAACGCGGATGGACCGGTCGGCGATGTGGCGGGCGTTGATCAGACCGACCGCACCAAGGGTCCAGGCCACTCGACCTACAAGGTCACCGGCAAGCACAGCGAGAAGGTGGGTTCCATCAAAGTGCTCGGCGCCCTCACCGGCATCAACACGAACATCGGCGGCAACATGACTCAGGACGTCGGTGCCGCGGTCGTGCAGATGGCCTACGCTGACGTCGCCGAGACCGTGACGGGGGACAAGAGCGAGAAGGAGCTCGGGCTCATCGTGATGGCCAAGGGTGAGTCGGAGCACATGGCCAAGAAGAAGACCGCCATGGTCGGCGGCCTCGTGCTCGACAAGGTCGGCGGCAACCAGTCCATGGAGGCGACCGGGAACCTGACCATCATCGGCGCCATGCAGAAGATCGAGGCCAGCACGGGCATCGTCCTGAAGTGCGGCGAGAGTGAGGTGGCCATCACGGGCGAGGGGGTCACCATCAAGTCGCTGATGGTGATGATGACGGGGGGCAAGATCCAGCTGACCAAGCCCACCGCTGAGGGGGCCTGAGTGCCGTCACACGGCGCGACCACTCCGCCGCCCGAGGGACAAGAGCGCGAGGAGGAAGCGGAGGCTGCTCCTGCCGAGCCCATCGACCACCTGCTCGACCAGGTAGCCCCGCCCTCCGCGATGATCGCGGGCGGGGGAGGGCTCCGCGCGGCACGCCTCGTCTCGGTGGACAAGGGCGCCGCGCTCATCGAGTGGCGCGGCAACACGACGCGGGTGGGGGCGATGCTCGCGCCGGGCCTCGAGATCGAGCTCCTGGAGCAGGTGGTCGAGGACGGCGGCATGGTGCTGGTCGAGGAGGGTCCGCCGCCGCTGGTGGTGGGTGTGCTCCAGACGCGGCGCCCCCGGGAGTTGAAGCTCACCGCCGGCACCGTGACCATCGAAGGCGAGCGCGAGGTCCTGATCCGCGCTGGCCGCGCGGCCATCCGCCTGCGCGAGGACGGGGACATCGAGATCGTGGGGAGCCGCATCTCGGCCGCGTCCCGTGGGCTGTTCCGCCTGGTCGGGCGCATCCTCCGTCTGAACTAGCTGACGCCGAGGAGAGGCGGCCGTCTGCCTTTCCGCGGGGTTGTGTCCCTCCGGGCGTTTTCCCTCTCGCGGCGCTTGGAGCCGGGGGAGGTTCCCCCTTACCCTCCGTAGTCACATGGGGGGAGTTGGATCGAATCGCTCGGTACCCTCCTCCGTCCAACGCGAGTCCACCATGCGAACCCTCCGCCCCTTCCGTACTCCCGTCACCGCGCTCCTCGCCGCCTCGACCCTCGCCGCCGCTGCAGCCGCGTGCGGAGGGTCCGCGCCCCCACCCGTCGCTCCCGTCGCCAGGCCCGCCGTCACCGGGTGCGGCCGGGCGCTCGACGCATCCCGCGCGCCCATCCCCCTCAACCCGACCCGCACGGGGTCGACCGTCGCCCTCGCGAAGCTGGGCGACAAGACCTACGCCTACATCGCCGACGAGGACGATCAGGCAGTCCATGTCGTGGACGTCGATGCGAACAAGGACATCGCGCGGACGCCGCTGGCCGGCAAGCCCGCGCAGCTCATGTTCCTGGCCGACGGGCGCCTGGTCGTCGCCATCCGCGACAAGGCGCAGGTCGAGATCCTCGAGCCCGGCGCCGACGCGACGCGGCCGATGGAGCCGCGGTGTGCGCTGGACACCGAGGCGGAGCCCTACGGCGTCGCCGTCACCCCGGACGACACGGCGCTCGTCGTCACCTCGGGCTGGGGGCACTCGCTGACCAGCTTCGACGCCAAGAGCTCGACGATGGGCAAGCAGTGGGAGGTCGCCCTCCCGCGCGAGCCGCGCGGCATCGTGGTGTCGGACGATGGGACGAAGGCGTTCGTGGCCCAGGCCGTCGGCGGGCAGCTCAGCGTCGTCGATCTCAAGCTCCACCAGGTCATCCCCACCGCCACGCACTTCACCGAAGAGAACATGAAGGCCGCGTCGAAGGCGGGGGTCCTCGGCGACACCGTCTCGAACATGCGCTTCAACACGTTCGGCGGGAACGCCAAGGGCTCGAGCTGCCAGGGCTTCGCGCTTGCCAAGACCGAAGGACCGGGCGGCCGCGTGCTCATCCCGCAGGCCCTGGTCGATCCGGGCGATCCCAACGAGAACCCCAGCGGCTACGGCAGCCCGCGCCAGGACCAGGCCGAGGTGGGGGACGTGGCGGTCATCGACGAGGCCAACGGAGAGCTCTTCGTGGCGTCGCTCCAGCCGATGCCGGCGAACCTCGTCCGCCAGATGCAGAGCTCCTCGCAGGGGCACGATCACCAGGAGTGCCTGCTCCCGCGCTCGGCGGCGTACGACGCCAAGCGCAAGGCGCTGCTCGTCGGCTGCTTCGGCATCGACGACGTCATCTCCTTCGACGCCCTGGCCGCCAGCCCGGCGCGCGCCCTGCGGCGCCGCTGGGACGTGGCCGCGGGCCCGACCGGCATCGCGGTCGATCCGGACAAGGACCGGGCGGTCGTCTGGTCGCAGTTCGAGCGCATCGTGAACGTCATCCCGCTGGGCGGCGCCGACCTGGTGGACGACAAGGGGCCCACCAGGCCGCCGCCCGTCGCCCACTTCGCGCTGACCGAGCCGGTGCACGCGCTCCCGGTCAACCTCGCGCTTGGGCGGGTGCTCTTCAACATGGTCGGCGACGAGCGCATCTCGCACGACGGTCGCGCCTGCGCGAGCTGTCACCCCGACGGACGCGACGACTCGCTCACCTGGGCGACGCCGAACGGCCCGCGCCGCAGCATCATGCTGGCAGGACGCATCAGCGACACCGCGCCCTTCTCGTGGAGCGGCACCGAGCAGACCCTGAAGGAGCACATGGGCATCACCTTCAACCGGTTGAAGGGCAGCGGTGACCTCCGCTCCATGGAGCTCGACGCCCTGGCCGACTTCGTCCAGACCCTCGCGCCGCCTCCCGGCGCGACCCCCCGGGCCGAGCTGGCCGCCAAGATCGCCCGCGGCAGCGAGATCTTCCACTCGGCCGCTGCGGCGTGCTCGTCCTGCCACTCCGGCTCGAACTCGACGGACAACGAGCGGCACGACGTGCAGAGCAAGACGAACGCCGACAAGAACGGTAGCTTCAACACTCCGTCTCTCAAGTTCGTCGGCGGCGGCGGGCCGTACTTCCACGACGGCCGCTACAAGACCCTCCGCCAGCTGCTCACCGACGCCGACCGGAAGATGGGCCACACCGCGCAGCTCTCCAACGACGATCTGGAAGCCCTCGAGGCATATCTGAGGACGCTATGAGAACCCTGACCCTGTCTCTCCTGGTGGCTGCCGGCCTGGGGGCCGTCGTCGCCTCGCCCGACACGGCCCTGGCCGACACCATCCCGTTCTCCAACCTCCCCGTCGCCAAGCCGTTCACGCGGGTCGAGCCGCCTCCGGTCCCGGACAAGATCCCGGCGAGTGAGCGCGCCGACGGCATCTTCCCGGCCATCGCCCCGCTGGCTCAGCGGAAGCTGACCGACGAGCGAGGCTTTCACTACGTCCAGGTGTTCACCAGCGAGCAGGACGCGCAGACGTTCGCCACCAGCGGGTCGACTCCGTCGACCACCCCCTCGGGGGAGCCCCAGGCGACGCGGACGTGCCTGACGAGCGGAGGGAGCCTGTCGCCGCGTCTCTCCTTCTATTACAGCTTCCGCCCCATCAACCCCTCGCCGCAGAGCATCGCCATCCTCAAGCGGCAGGGCCAGTGGCCCCTCCCGCCGGTCAAGCCGAGCAAGGAGCCCCCGAAGGACACCATCCGGACGATTCACCTCGAGCGCCTGGTCCAGAGCGGGGACTCGGCGACGCTGGAGACGACCGAGGCCTTCCTCGATCTGCAGACGCTGGGGACCCGGTTCATCTCCAAGTCGAGCACCAAGCTGGTGAAGGTGGCGACGGGGCCCAACAGCCTCGGGGTCTACGCGGCGCGCGAGGAGAAAGGCGCGGCGTCGCAGTTCCTGGTCACCAACCCCGAGCTGCCGCCCCCGCCGGAGGAGTCCGACCGTCAGGCCCAGGTGCAGCAGCTGCAGAGCGTGGCCAACCGCCTCCTCGCGCAGATGCCGTCGGGAGTGTCGTCGGAGACGGGGTGCGGCTACCTGCGGTTCAGCCTCGCGGCCAAGCCGGGCGGAGGGCAGATGGCGACGGTGCTGGCGACGGCGTTCCTGCCGCCGGGGAACGACCCCGAGGGTGGAAACACCGACGAGGACAACATGTCGCGCTTCGAGGGGCAGGACATGAACGAGGATCAACTGAAGATGATCCGCGAGATGCTCCACCGCCAGAACCGCTCGCAGCGTGCCCGCACGGTGGCCGTCAACCTGAGCTTCAGCCAGCTGGAGACCGAGCCGGCCCCGCTGCTCAGCGTGACGTTCGGCTGGGCAGGGCGCGATCAGCAGCTGCACTTCTAGATGACAGCTCGTGATCTTCGATCATCTTTCTCGTCCGTCATCTAGCCCGTCTGACCTCCGGGAGGGGTGAGCGGCGCCAGCACCCGCTGCGCCGCTTCCACCCCGGCCTGGAGGTACTGCTGTCGCAGCGCACGCGAGGTGAACCCCGCGAAGCTGTCTCCAGGGAGCTCGGTGTCGGGGCGGATCTCGACCACCTGCACGGGGCGCCGCTCGGCCCATCCCAGGGCTTCGAGGAGGGCCGCACGCTGCTGGGCATCGGGCACCAGCGTCGGGAGCTGCGCCAGCACCTGGTTGACGCGGTCGGTGCGTCGCAGGTCGCGAATCAGCCGCTCCTGGATGAGGATGTCGAACACGTGCCACGCGAGCGCGAGGCCGCGGAGGTTCGCCGTGTCCGTGCGCACGCGCGGGAACGGAACGATCACGAACACCCGCCCGACCGAAGGCGCGCCGGCGCAGGCGTGGCCGAGGGGGGTGTCGTCGACGATGCCCCCGTCGATGCCCTGCACCGTGCTGCCGTCGAGCTGGAGGTCGACCGGCGCGAAGACCCCGGGGAGCGCCGCCGAAGCCGCGGCCGCCGTGAAGACACGCTCCCGCGAGTCGGGCGCGTCGAAGTCCGCCGCGGCGACGTCGACCACGTGCTCGAAGGTCGTCGCCGGGGCGCCGCCGACCGACAGCGGCTCGCCGTTCGAGTTGGTCACGACCAGCCGCAGCTCGATGGCATTGCGCCCCGCCCCGCTGGTGGGGACGTGGTCGCGGAGGATGGCGCGGACCTTGTCGTCCGACGAGATGCCCAGCTCCTCCACGAGGTCGCGCAGGCTCACGCGGAAGACCCCGCCGAGGGTCGCGTCGTCCAGCCACAGCTGGGCGAGCTGCGGCCCGGCCACCGCCTCCGTCCCGGCACGGATGGCGGCGGCGTAGTAGACGCCGTTGAGCGCCCCCGAGCTCGCGCCCACGATGCGACGGATGTCGAGGCCGATGCGCGCCTTGGTGGCCGGATCGGAGAGCACGGAGAGGGCACCCGCCGTGAAGGCACCCTTGGCGACGGCACCGGCGAGGACCAACGCATCGGACATGGCCGGCAGTCTCGCACGGCGCGGTGACCACCCACTCAAGATCGCGACGAGGCTCGCACCGCCGCGAGGAGCCACGCGGCGTGCACGACGGTCAAGGAAGCGAATGCGAGCCGGACGGGCAGGCTGGACGCGCACGGGTCGTGCCCTGCCAGGCCGGAGCCGACGTAGTGCACGGTGTCCAGAAGGAGGACCGGGACTCCGAGCGCCAGCGACGCCTGCGCCAGACTGCGAACGTCGCGCCACGCCCGCGCTGGGTCCGACAGGAGCATGCACCCACCCCATCCGTGACCCATCGCCAGCGCCAGCCAGACGACATCGATCGGCGTGTATGCATCGAGGCGCAGACGGTCGAGCGCGAAGGCCAGGGCGGGCGCCACCACGCAGCACTGCCCGAGCGAGGCCCACGCAGCGACCCTCGCCGTGGTCGACAGCTCCTCGCGAGGGAGCGTCACGGATGCCGCAGGAACGGGCGAGCGGTAGGGCGAGGGAAGCCAGCGCACGGCGCTGGCCCCGTGGGGCGTACGGTGCCGCGCCGTCCTCGCGGCCAGGCACGCGAGCGTTGCCACCGTCATTGCACCGACGATCAGCGCGAGCATCCTTCGAGCTGGCTCCTTCCTGGCGACTTCACTCGAAGTGCTCCGAGGGCACGGCCAGCACCTCGTGCACGTAGCCGATGAGCGGCTGGCCCTGGTACTTCGTCGCCAGACGCTGCAGGACGCGGCCTGCGACCTCGGCCGGCACCAGCGCCTCGAGCCGCATGTTCGGGGCGTCGGTGAGGCCGGCCATGCGGGCGCCGTGCAGGCCGCGGCCGTCCACCTTGCCCGTCGTGTACCACTTGACCCCCAGCGCTCTCAGATCGTGCACCAGCCGATCCTCGAGCTCGAACGCCGCGATGACCGTGACCAGGCTGACTCTCGCCGTCTCCACCATTTGATTGCTCCCTTCGAGGGCGACCGCGGGCGCCGGTCCTCATGACTGGCGCCGCGGTCGCGGTCCGTGCTCACGCCTCGGTGGGCTCCATCGGCGGCGGCGGCAGCGAGCCCCCGCTGTCTCCACCCCCACCCTTCGCGCCGCGGCGGTTCCTCCAGCGCTCGCGCCAGCGATGGGCGATGACGCGCATCGGCGGCTGGAGGATGCGCGTGAGGATCGCGAGCTCGAGCGAGCCACCGATGACGACGATGGCCAGCGGCTTCTGGGTCTGCGCGCCGATGCCGTTGGAGAGCGCCGCCGGGAGCAGACCCAGGGTGGCCACCAGCGTCGTCATGAGCACGGGGCGGAACCTCTTCTCCGATGCCTCGCGCGCGGCCTGCTCGATGCTCAGGCCCTCCACGTCGTGCAGTCGCTGGTAGTACGTGACCATCAGCAGCGCGTCCTGCACCGCGATGCCGAAGACCGACACGAACCCCATCGCGGCCGACACCGAGAAGTTCGTCCCGGTGAGCAGCAGCGCCAGGACGCCGCCGGTGCACGCCACAGGGATGTCGATGAGGATGATCACCATGTCCAGCCAGTTGCCGACCGCGATGTAGACGACGAAGCCGATCAGCAAGATGGTCAGCGGGATGATGTACATCAGCCGCGTCTCCACGCTCTTCAGCTCCTGGATCTCGCCCTCCCACTCCAGATGCATGCCGTACGGCAGGTGGACCTGCTGCTTGATGCGCCTCTGCGCGTCCTCGATCGCGCCCGCCAGATCGCGGCCGCGCACGCCGAACTTCACCGGGGCGTAGCGCTGCAGGTTCTCGCGGTAGATGGTGGTCGGGCCCGTGACCTGCTCGACCTTGGCTATCTGCCCCAGCGGGATGTACGAGCCGGAGGGGGTGGAGACGGTGATCTCGCGGATGGCCTCGATCGACGAGCGGTACTGCTCCTTCCACCGGACGGTGAGGTCGAAGAACTTGTCACCCTCGTAGACCTCGACGATGGGCGTCCCGTTGCCGGTGAGCCCTCCCAGCGCAGACTGGATCACGTTCGCCGCGTCGCCGGTGTTGAGCCCGTAGCGCGCGAGCTGCGTGCGGTCCGGCGTGATCTTGACGTCCGGCTGGCCGAGCGTCCGGAAGAGCCCGAGGTCCACGATGCCGGGCACGGTCCGCATCACGTCCACGACCTGCTCTGCGTACTTCTCGTTCTGGTTGATGTCGGGGCCGAAGATCTTGACCGAGTTGGCGCCCTTCACGCCCGCGGTGGCCTCCTCGACGTTGTCCAGGATGTACTGCGAGAAGTTGAAGATCGTCCCGGGGAACGCCTCGGTCAGCTCCTTGTTCAGCTCGTCGGTCAGCTCGTCCTTCGTCCGGCCGTGCCACGTCTTGTCGTCGAAGGGCTTGAGCGGGGCGAAGAACTCGATGTTGAAGAAGCCCGTCACGTCGGTCCCGTCGTCGGGGCGCCCGAGCTGCGACATCACGGTGACCACCTCCGGGTGCTTCCGGTTCTCGTCGGTGCAGGCGATCTTCGGGTCCTCGGGACACCCGCGCAGGATGCGCCGCATGTGCGACGTGTACTCGGAGGACTTCTCCAGGGAGACCGACATGGGCATGGTCGCCCGGATCCAGAGGTTGCCCTCCTCGAGCTTGGGCATGAAGTCGCGCCCCAGCAGAGGGAAGAGGGCGATGCACGCGAAGATCGGAATCATCCGGATGGCCAGCGCGGTCTTCGGCCTCCGGATCGCCGCGTCGAAGAAGGGGTTGTAGAGCTTGTGCAGGAAGCGCATGAGGAAGTTCTCCTTTTCCTCGTGCTGCGCGGGGATGAACTTCGACGCGAGGACCGGCGTGAGCGTCAGCGCGAAGAGGATGCCGCCCGTGATGGCCATGGCGTAGGTCCTGGCCATCGGCGCGAAGATCGCCCCCGGGACGCCGACCAGGGTGAACAGCGGCAGGAACGCCAGGCCGATGATCAGCGTCGAGTACGTCATGGGCGTGCCCACTTCGCGCGCTCCCATGAGCACGCGCTCGTTCATCGGCCCCTTTCCGCTCGGTCCGAGGCGCCGGAAGATGTTCTCCATCATGATGATCGTCGAATCGACGACGATGCCGAAGTCCACGGCGCCGAGCGACAGCAGGTTCGCCGACTGGCCCGTGCTCACCAGTCCGATGATGGCGACCATCAGCGCGAGCGGGATGTTGATCGCGGTGATGATGGCCGCCCGCACGTTGCTGAGGAAGACGATGAGCACGAGCGTCACCAGGCCCATGCCGATGAGCAGGTTCTCGAAGACCGTGTGGATGGTGAGCTTGCCGAGGTGGCCGCGATCGTAATAGGGCACGATCTTCATCCCGGGCGGGAGGATGTTGTTCTCCTCGATGAACTTGATCTTCTCCTTGATGCCCGCCAGCGTGGGGTCGGACTGCCCGCCGTACTTCATGAGCACGATCCCCTGCACGACGTCGTCCTCGTCGTCGTGGCCGACCATGCCGAGCCGCGGCGCGTATCCGATCGTGACGTCCGCGACGTCGCGGACGCGGACCGGCGTCCCGGTGTTCAGCCCGTTGACCAGCGGCCCCTGGGAGACGACGACGTTGTTGATGTCCGTCAGCGGAGTCCCGAAGTAGCCGAGGAGGCCCAGGCCGCGGACGTCGTAGGACTGCTCGCCGATCGTCATGCGCTGCCCGCCGACGTTCTGGTTGGCGTTCTGCAGAGCAGTGATGGTCTGCGTGAGGGTCACGCCGTGACCTCGCAGCCGGTAGGGGTCGACCTCGACGTGGTACTGCTTGGTCGTGCCGCCGTAGCTGGTGACGTCGACCACGCCCTGCACCTGCCGCCACTGGCGCTCCATCAGCCAGTCTTCGGCCGTCTTCTTGTCGTTCAGCGTGTACCCTTCACCTTCCAGGGTGTAGCGGAACACCTCACCGATGGCGTTCCACGGCGAGATCTGCGACTGCAGCCCGTTGGGCAGGTTGATCCAGGTCGTCATCCGGTTGATGACCTCCTGGCGATCGGCCCAGTAGTCCGTGCCCCAGGCGAAATAGCACTTCACGTCGCTCAGGCTGAAGAGCGACATCGAGCGCAGGTACGTGAGCCCCGGTATGCCGGAGAGGCCGACCTCCATGGGAATCGTGACGTATCGCTCCACCTCTTCCGCGCTCCAGCCCATCGGCTGGACGAGGGTCTCGACCAGTGGCGGGCACGGGTTGGGATAGGCCTCGATGTCGAGATCGGAGTAGGCGAGCCCGCCGCCGAAGATGGCGAGGATGGTGCTCGCGATGACGATCGCCTTGAACCGGAGTGCGAACGCGACGACTCGTTGGATCATGCTGACGCGAGCTTTGCGCAGCGCGCGCCGGCGCAGCTGACGTTCAGATTAATTCGGCGTCAGGATCCCGAGATTACGAACCTCGTAATTCTCCTTTCATTGCAACCTCTTCATGTTTTCTGGCGCGGGACGTGCTGAGCGCGGTGCTCCGTGAACGAAGCTCGACGATCTCGCGGCGCTCTGCCGGCGCGGGAGAGACAGCTTGTCCCATCGCGCGCGAGGCGCCGTCGCCATCTGCCGCGACCGGTGGGACAGGGAGGTGCTCCATGAAGGTACTGATCCTGGAAGACGACCAGAAGCTCGCGCGCTTCGTCTCGCGCGCCCTCTCCGAGGAGGGGCTCACGGTCGACGTGTGCACGACGGGGCCAGACGCCCTGGCCCAGGCCGAAGGGGGGCTTTACGACCTCGTCATCCTGGACTGGATGACCCCGGACATGGACGGCCTCACCGTCTGCCGGGAGCTCCGCCGTACGGGCGCGACCATGCCCGTGATGATGCTCACGGCGCGTGGCGAGACGCGCGAGCGGGTCCTGGGGCTGGAGGCGGGCGCCGACGACTACATGGTCAAGCCCTTCGAGGTCGACGAGCTCGTCGCTCGGGTCCGGGCGCTGCTGCGGCGCACGGCCGGCTTCGCGGCCCTGCGCTGCGGGGACATCGAGATCGACCGCGCAGCGCACCGGGCGAAGCTGTCGGGCGCTTCTCTCTCCCTCACCAACCGCGAGTACGCCCTCCTCCTTCATCTGCTCCACCACGCCGACCGCATCGTCAAGCGCTCGGACCTCCTGGCCCAGGTGTGGGGGATGCGCTTCGATCCTGGTTCGAACCTGGTCGAGGTCCACGTCAGCCGCCTCCGCGACAAGCTGGGGGACCGTGCGTGGATGGTCGAGACCATCCGCGGTGTGGGTTATCGCCTGCGCCGGGAGCAGGCGGCATGAGTCTGCGAGGCCGCTTCGTCGCAGTGTCGACCGCCGTCGCGCTGCTCACCTCGGGGGGGGCGTTCTCTGCGGTGTGGGTCGTCTACAACGCGACCCAGGAGCGGCAGCTCGACGCGGCCGTCCTGGCCGAGGCACAGGAGAACGCGCTCGGGGCGGCGGGCGCCGAGCCGGCGCTCACGCTCGTCTCGGGTCGCGGCGAGCTCGAGCCTGCGAGCCGGTACGCGGCCGTCTACGACTCCGACGGGCAGGCCATCCGCTGGACGCCCAACCTGACCCAGGCCCGACCGCGGATGGACCTCATCCGCCACCCGTTCCGGGCCCCCTTCGACCTGTGGTGGAACAACGAGCACCTGCGCGCCGTGCTGCTCCCCGTGGCGAGCGATCCCGGGAAGTCCCTGTTCTTCGCGACGCCCCGGACCGATCTCGATGGCGACGCCGGGTACCTGGCGCGCCGGATGGTCGCTGCCTTGCTGATCGCCGTGGTGGTGTCCGCCGTGGCGACGTCTTGGCTGGCGCGCGTGCTCACACGCGATCACCAGCGCATCGCCACGGTCGCCCGCACCGTGGCGGCGGGCGATCTGTCGGCGCGCATCGGCGCCCTCGCCGGGGATCGCGAGATGGTCCAGCTCGGTCGTGACGTGGACGAGATGATCGCGCGCCTGGCGGTGCTCGTGGAGACGCAGCAGCGCTTCATCGCGAGCGCCTCCCACGAGCTCCGGTCTCCGGTGACGGCCCTGCTCGGTGAGCTGTCGCTCGCCCTGCGTCGTGACCGCGACGCCGCGACGTACCGGGAATCCATCGAGGAGGCCCTTGCCGCGGCCCGGAGGTTGAAGGTCGTCACCGAGGATCTACTCGCGCTGGCCCGCGTCGGCGGGGCGGACCTGGAGGTGGAGAGCGTGCCGCTCTCCGGGGTCACGGGAGCGGTGCTCGAAGCGACGCGCGGGGAGGCAGAGGCCCAAGGGGTTGCCGTGGAGGTCGCGTGCGATGGCGCGGTCGTGGAGGGTCACGGGCGGGACCTGGAGCGCCTCCTGCGCAACCTGGTGGAGAACGCCATCCGCCACTCCCCCCGTGGAAGCACGGTACGGATCGAGGCCCGAGCCGATGAAGAGCACGCACGCCTCGAGGTGAGCGACGAGGGACCCGGGGTGCCGGAGAGTGCCCGCGAGCGCATCTTCGAGCCATTCTTCCGGCTGTCCGCGAGCTGCTCCAGTCACGCGGGCGCCGGCCTGGGGCTGGCCATCGGACGGAGCATCGCCCGCGCCCACGGCGGCGATCTGTGGGTCGACGCTTCGCAGTCCGGCGCCCGTTTCGTGGCACGGCTGCCGGTGTCTCGCCCCGCCGGAGCTTGAGCCATGCAACCGCAGCGCTCGCACGACTCTGCCTACTGGCTCAGCGGTTGGCCCGCCCTCGTCACCGAGTGGCATCCCACCCGCAACGGCGCCCTCCAGCCGCACGAGGTGTCCCACGGCTCGGGACGACGCATCTGGTGGAGGTGTCCGCACGGTCCGGACCACGAGTGGCAAGCCTCGCCGAACAACCGTACGGGGGGCGGTACCGGATGCCCCTTCTGTGCGGGCCGCCGGGTCTCGATCACCAATAGCCTGGCCGTCTTGCGCCCCGACCTGGCGCAGCAGTGGCACCCTCACCGGAACGGAAATCTCCTGCCCGAGGATGTCGTTGCCGGCTCCACGCGCCGGGTCTGGTGGAAGTGCCGCGCGGCTCCGGACCACGAGTGGAGGGTGTCTCCCCACGATCGCTGGAGCCTGGAGGGCGGGTGTCCGTTCTGCATGCGGCTGCGCGTGTGCCCCACCAACTCGCTCGCCGTGACGCTCCCCCGCATCGCAGCCGAGTGGCATCCGAGCAGAAACCTCGGCCTCACTGCGGAGGACGTCGTCCCTGGCTCCGCACGACGGGTCTGGTGGCGCTGCGCCCGTCACGAGGAGCACGAGTGGCGCGCTTCCGTGTCGAACCGGGCGCTGCGCCGGTCAGGCTGCCCCTTCTGCGCGGGCCGGAAGGCGTCCGCGCAGCATTGCCTGGCGGCTGCTCACCCCGACGTCGCCCTTCAATGGCACCCCACGCGCAACGGTCCACTCACGCCGACCTCGGTCACCCCCCGCGCACGGCAGGTGGCCTGGTGGCTCTGCGCCTGCGGCCACGAATGGCGCATGCGCATCAGCGCTCGCACACGTCGGGGGAGCGGCTGTCCTGCGTGCAGGTCCTCGTCCGGGCGGGAGGACCGTTGCAAGGAGGTGGCGCACGATCTGCGCGAGGAGCACCGGCGCATCGAGCAGATCCTGACCCTGCTGATGGCCGATCCGGGCGCCGAGGAGACCACGCTGGCAGAGTTCTCGGTCGACCTGATGGCGCACCTCGAGGCCGAGGCCCGGGTGTTCTATCCCGCCGTCGAGCGGGCGCTCCGTCGACGCCTCATTGCGCACCGCGAGCTTCGAGCGCGGCTGCTACGCCTGCTCTCGAGCCTCGCGCCGTCCGACCGCAACCACCGCGGCGACACCCTGCGGGAGCTGCGCGTGGGCTTCCGCGAGCACGTGCGCTTCGAAGAGGGGGTAGGGCTTCCGGTCCTGGAGAGCGTGATGGACGCACGGACCCTCGACGGCCTCTGGCGAAAGGTAGGCCGGACACGTGTGGCCGTGCTCACGGATGGGCTCGGGACGGCACGCCGCATTACGGCGACGTAATGTCCGGAGGCGGAACCGCGGGTTGCGGGGAGAAGAGCGCGCACACGGGGACATCCTGCCGCAGTCCATGACCGCCTGGAGGGCAGTCGATCCCAGGACTGCAAGCCACCCTGGGCAATTCGCGACAGCTGGCGCTGGTGCGGGCCTTGTATGGGGACGCGCCCGGCGTGCACATGTTACTCATCGATCACGGTGCGGAGGCGCTCGACCTCGCACGTCTCCTGGAGCACTGGTTCCGCGTCACCGTCGTGCCCTCGCTGGATGACCGCTCCCTCGAGGACATCTCGCTGTTCACCGGGATCGTGGTCGGAGTGCACGACGATCTCGAAGAGAGGACCCGCCGCTGTCGCGACGTGCGAGGGAGGTGTGGCTCGGGGGCGGTGCTCGCCATCTGCAACGACGTGGTGGAGGGCGAGACCCTGCTCGACGCGGGGGCAGACGACTTCGTCACGGTGCCCTTCGACGCGCGCGAGCTGGTCACGCGCGTTCGCGCCTGCAACCGCAGAGCGGCTGCGCACTCCCGCCTGCGATGGGGGCCCCTGGAGCTCGACCGTGTCCACCGCGACCTCCAGGTGCACGGCCGGCACGTCACTCTGACCGCGCGCGAGTGCGCGATGCTGGTGTGCCTCATCGAGGCCGGCGGCCGCGTGGTCTCCCGCGCGAGCCTGCGCGAGCGCGTGTGGCAGCGCACGGAGGACCGGGGCACCAACCTGGTGGAGGTTCACCTGAGCCGGCTGCGCGACAAGCTCGGCGAGGACGCAGCCCTCATCGAGACCGTCCGTCGCGCAGGCTACCGGCTCCGGCAGTAAGGAGGCCCTCTCAGTCCGCGATCTGGATGGGGTTGTCGTAGCGCCAGACGCGCGCGATCTTCCCGTCGCGCAGCTCGCACACGTCGACGATCTCGAAGCGGACGACCTTGTCGCGCTGCGCCGGGATCCACAGGATGGGCCCCAGCTGCTCACCTCCGATGGAGTACTCGACGACGGCGAAGTCTCCCACGCCCCACGCGCTGAAGACCGTGGTGTCGAGCTGACCGATGGCCTTGTGCATCGCCTTGTAGTACGCGCGCTGCTCTCCCTTGCCTCGCTCCGGCGTCGCCCGCTCGAGGGCGTTCACCTCGACGTCATCGGCCATCGCGTCGACGAAGCTGGCCTCCTTGTTGCTCTCCAGCGCGTCGAGCGCGGACTTCACCAGCGCCACGTTCCTGTTCTCCTCGGGGGAAGCCGTCTGTGCCTGGTCGAGCACCTGCGGAGCACCGGTCGGCATCGCGGGGACGGGCAGCGCCTGCAGCTCCTTCGGACCGGCGCCCAGCTGGGCCTTGACCAGGGCGACGTCGAAGTAGACGTGAATGTCGGTGATGCTGCCGTCGTCCTTGGTCCAGAGCAGCGTCACCCCCCGGAACACCACGGGCCTGTGCGTGGGCGCGATGCCCTTCCACTCGCGGGCCTGCGTCCCGCTCATCGTCCACTCGAGGCTCTGCTCGCTGGGCGTGCGCCACACCCGGCTCAGCATCATCTTGCGGTCGTCGAAGGCACCGAACAGCTGGTCGTGCGCCGCCACGATGGCCGCCGGCTCGTGGGCGGGCGCCATGCCGGGCGACGAGAACCCCGCCAGGTCCGCGTTCAGCAGGGGAGCCAGCTCCGCGAACCGTGCCCCACCATCCCCGGGCGGAGAGGTGAGCGCCTTCACGTAGAGGTCGGGGATCGCCCGCTCCTTCGCGGTGACCGTGTCGGTCTGCGGCCCGAGCACCGTGACCGGCTCGAGCGAGCCGACCGGGGGCCGGGGCGGTGGAGCGACCGCCTCGCTCGAGCACGAGGTGACGACCACCAGCGACAGCACCATGGAGAGATTGGTTCGCATCAGAAGGCCCATCCGATCGAGGCGAGAGCGCGCGGCGCCAGCCTGCCGTTCGCGTAGATGTCCGCAGGGAACTGCTGGCTGGGGATCGTCGTGTCCGGGGTCGTGTACTGCGCACCCACGCCGACGCTGAGGGCCAGCGAGTCGACCAGGAGCATCTCGTAGCCCACGTCGACCGCGAGACCGTAGTCGACGTAGCCGGTGGAGCTCCCGTCCTGCGCCTTTGCCGTCATCGCCCCGAGGATGAGCGAGGGTCCGGCGAAGAACCCCCGAGGTCCGCCCAGGCCGGTGTAGTAGCGGTAGCCGATCTCTCCGCCGAACCCCGAGAACCTCTGCTGGGGAAGCTGCGTGGAGTTGCCCTGGTCGTCGAAGACGTAGATGGGCTGCGTGGTGGTCGACACGTAGAACGGGCTGAGCACCAGCGCGTGGTGGTTCACCGGCGCGATGACCACGTTTGCGCTGACCTTGCCGATGATCAAGGACAGCGGATTCCATTCGACGGTGAGCAACCGTCGCGGTGGAGCTGTCTCGTGGAGCGCGACGTCGACCGCGGTGTCGGCCGGAGGAGGGGTCTCGGCCGCCGCCAGGTGAAGGGCGGTCGTCATCGCGACGGCCGCGAGGCCGGCGACGAGCTTGGAGGGGGGGAAGGAGCGACTCATGGCGGCGCTCCACTGGCAAGCTCTGTGCTAGCCGGACGCCGCCATGCGTACACGGTTCATTCTCATGGTGTCCGTCGCGTTCCTCCTGGCGAGATCGAGCCCCGCGTTCGCGGACGGCGGAGACGCCGGAGCGAGCGGCGACGCGGGATTCGAAGCGTCGAGCGACGATGACGCCTCGCCGACCAGCGACGATTCATCGAGCCAGGAGCCTCTCGCGTGCGACGGAGGTCTCTGCGACACGACGAACGGAGCGGAATGCGCCATCCGTGGCGGCTCGGTGGGAGAGCGACAGGGCGACTCGACGGCGCTCACGCTGCTCTCTTCGGTGGCGGCGCTCTGCCTCGCGTCTCGCGCGCGGCGTGGGGCAAGCCGCCCTGGTCGCAGGGGTCGCCCATGCTAGGTCGCCCCGGCCTCCGACCTCGTCGTGGTGCCACCCGGAGCACATCCGCGAATCATTTCGCGTCTGTAATGTTGGCATTGGCCAAGTCGATACTCCGCGCGACAGCGCGCGCGAGTGTCTCGGTGCGTGCGACCACCACGGGCAACACGTCCCACTCGACCGTCGCGTTCGATCGCGACCAAGCACGTGTGCTCATCGGGCGACGCGTTTGCGGTGGCTGGTATGGCGGGTGCTTCGGGCGGGCCGCCATGTCGCTCCGGTCTCTCTCGCTCGTGCTCGTGTCGATGCTCGCGTCGTTCGTCATCTCGGGCGCGCTCTTCGAAGGAGTGGCGCGAGCCCAGCAGGCAGTGCCTCCCTCGACCGATCTGCCGCAGACCCTCACGCTCGACGAGGCGCTTCGCATCTTCCGAAGGCGCGGGCTCGAGCTGCTCATCGCCGAGGCCAACGTCCGGAGCGCCGAGGGCGGCGTGAAGATCGCGGGCGCGGTGCCCAACCCGGTGGTCAGCACCAGCGTCGGGAACGCGATCACCTTCAGCAACTCGAGCTACAGCCAGTCGAACTGCCTGCAGAACGGCGCGGTGTGCAATCCGTGGATCTACAACGTCGGCGTCACCGACTCCGCGGCGCTCGAGGACTCGCTCTCCGGCAAGCGCGACCTGCGGCTCAGGGTCGCACGCAACGCCCTCGCTGCGGCGAAGCTCTCTCGCGTCGACGCCGAGCGCACCCTCACCTTCCAGGTGCAGTCCGCCTACCTCCAGGTGGCGCAGGCCGTGCTGGGGTTCAAGTTCGCCAAGGACGTCGCCGACTCGAACGTCACCTTGCTGGAGAAGGTGAGGATCTGGCTCGCCCAGGGCAAGAGCGGGATCACCGACGCCGACGTGGCGCGCATGGAGACGCAGAAGAGTGAATCGGACCAGGCGCTCGACACCGCCCAGCAGACGCTGCGGCAGGCGCGTGTGGCACTGGCCTTTCTGGTGGGAGTCCGCGGAGAGGTCCCCGACTACGACGTCGACACCAAAGTGCTCGACTACCGTCTGCCCTCGGGGCTCGACGGCGTGACCGAGGTGGGGCTGCTGCGGACGGCGTTCGCGCACCGCCCGGACCTCATCGCCGCCGGCTACAACATCTACTCGGCCGAGGCCGCGCTGGCCCTGGTCAAGCGACAGAAGTTCCCCGACATCACGGCCGGCGTGAACTTCGCCTGGGGCGGTTACGGCGGCCTGTCGACCAACGGTCCGGTGGGGCCCCAGGTCGTCACCTTCTCCCTCTCCGCCCCGCTGCCCGTCTTCTACGGGCTCGAGGGAGAGACCAGACAGGCAGAGGCGACACTCGATACGAACGCCCTGCAGCACGCCGTGACCACCAAGCAGGTCGTCAGCGACGTGGACAATGCATACGCCGCCTTCAACGCCACCCAGAAGCTCGTCAATCGGATGGAGCGCGGCGAGCCCGAGGGCAAGGTGCGCCCGATCTTGCAGAGCGCCAAAGTGGCCCTCGACATCACGCGCCTGCAGTGGGAGCGAGGGGCGGCGAGCTTGACCGACTTCCTGCTCGCGCTGCAGACGTATATCGCCACCAAGGTCGAATACTACGGAGATCTCACCAATTACTGGACTGCCGTTTATCAACTGCAGGAAGCCGTCGCTACGGAGCTGAATCAATGAGACACCTGAAGCTCGCTCTACCGCTCGTCGCCCTCACGGCGCTCGAGCCAGCATGCATGTCGTCCCACGCGGCCGCCGAGGGCAAGACCGGCGCGCTGCCCGCCGGCCAGGTGTGGCTCACGCCTTCGCAGGTGGCAGACATGAAGATCGACGTGGCGCCCGTCGGGGAGCAGATCGTCGACGACACCCTGCTGACCAGCGGGACGGTCAACCTGGACGATCTACGCTCCGGGCACGTCTTCTCCCCCGTCACGGGGCGGGTCATCAAGATCGTGGCGCAGCTGGGGCAGCGCGTGAAGAAGGGCCAGCCGCTGGCCACCATCGAGTCGCCGGACATCGGCAGCGCGGTGAGCGACGCGCACAAGGCCGAGGCCGATCTCATCGCGGCCGAGCACGACCTGAAGCGGAAGAAGGAGCTCTTCGCCCAGAAGGCCGCCGCCGCCGCCGACGTCGAGGCGTCCGAGGACGCCGAGCGCAACGCGAAGGCCGAGCTCGAGCGGGCGCGCCAGAAGCAGTTCCTTCTGCGCGTCGGCAACGTGGACGCGGTCTCCCAGACCTACACGCTCCCTGCGCCCATCGACGGGGAGGTGCTGCTCCGCAACATCAACCCGGGCGTCGAGGTGCAGGGGCAGTACAGCGGCGGCGCCGGCAACAACTGCATCCCCGGCCTCACCAGCAACGCTGTCTGCGGCGAGCTCTTCACCATCGGCGAGCTCGACAAGGTCTGGGTCCTCGGGGACATCTACGAGATCGACCTGCCGCGCGTGCACATGGGGACGCGTGCGAACGTGAGCACGGTCGCCTACCCGGGGGTCGTGTTCGCGGGGACTGTGGACTGGGTGAGCGGCAGCCTCGACCCCAACACGCGTACGGCGAAGGTCCGCGTGACGCTCGACAACCCGGACAAGAAGCTCAGGCCGATGATGTACACGTCCGTCGCGATCACGGTCGACCAGAAGAAGGCCATGGCCATCCCGCGCAGCGCGATCGTTCACATGGGTGAGTACAAGGTGGTGTTCGTCGAGGTCGCCGAAGAGGGCGGCAAGGTCCACTTCCAGAGATTGCCCATCGACGTGGACGAGAGCCTGGTGGGCGCCTACGTCGCCGTGAGGCACGGCGTCAGCGCGGGCCAGAGGGTCGTCGTCGGCGGCGCAGAGGCGCTGTCCCAGCAGCTCTGAGCGATGCCGATCATGAACACTCGTTGCGCCGCGTTCGTCTTGCTCGGGGCTCTCTGCACGTCCAGCGCCGCCTGTCATCGGGCCCCTCCCTTTCAGCCCCCGGAGCCGCAAGCGCCGGCCGGAGAGGTGTGGCTCACTCCGCAGCAGGTGCGCGACGCCAAGATCGAGGTGCAGCCGCTCGGCCAGCACGACGTGGAGGACGCCATCCTGACCAGCGGCACCATCACGCTCGACGATCTCCGCACCGGCCACGTGTTCTCCCCGGTCACCGGGCGAGTCGTCAGCATCATCGGCGGTCTGGGCCAGCGGGTGACCAAGGGCGCTCCACTCGCCGTCATCGAGTCGCCCGACATCGGCAACGCCGTCAGCGACGTGCACAAGGCGCAGGCAGATCTCATCGCGGCCGACCACGACGTCAAGCGCAAGAAGGCCCTCTACGAGGCGAAGGCAGGGGCGCTGGCGGACCTGGAGGCAGCCAACGACGCCTACCGGCGGGCCAAGGCGGAGCTCGAGCGGGCCAGCACGAAGGAGCAGCTGCTGCGCCTCGGCAATGCCGACGCAGTGACCCAGCGCTACACGCTGCCCTCGCCGGTCGACGGCGAGATCCTGCTCCGCAACATCAACCCCGGCGTGGAGGTTCAGGGCCAGTACAGTGGCGGGGCCACGGTGGAGCTCTTCACCATCGGCGAGCTCGACAAGGTCTGGGTGCTGGGGGACCTGTACGAGATGGATTTCGCGCGCGTGAAGGTGGGCTCGCCCGCCACGGTCAGCGTCGTGGCGTATCCGGACCGGGTCTTCAAGGGGACCGTCGACTGGGTCAGCGGCTCGCTGGACCCGAACACGCGCACCGCCAAGGTGCGCTGCACGTTCGACAACGCCGACAAGCTGCTGCGGCCGATGATGTACGCCACGGTGCAGATCTCGGTCGACCAGGAGTCCACGCTCGCCATCCCGCGCAACGCCCTCCTGCGCCTGGGGGACACCACGGTCGTGTTCGTCGAGGTCGGCGAGGACCACGGGTACGTGCGGTTCAAGCAGGTCCCCGTCGAGGTCGACGAAGGAGAGTCGAGCGCGTGGCTGGTCATCCGGAAGGGGCTGCAGTCCGGGCAGAAGATCGTCGTGAACGGCGGCATCCTGCTCTCCCAGAAGGTGTGACCTAGGGGAGGCCACCCTCGAGGAACGGGAGCTGCGGCGGCGCGTGCAGCTCCTTCGCCTTCTCGCACGCGGTCTTTGCCCCGGCCGTGCAGGCCATCTGGTAGAGGTCGCCCGCCTTCACGCGGTCCTGCGGCACTCCGGTGCCGCGCTCGTACATGATGCCGAGGTTGTAGCAGCCGGTCGCCCACTGCATGTCGCAGGCGCGCTCGTAGAGGCGCGCGGCCTTCGCGTCATCCTTGTCCACCCCGCGGGCGAACTCGTGCATCTGCCCGGCGAACACGCACGCCGACGGGTCCTTCATGTCACACGCGTGCTCGTAGAGGCCCGTGGCGCGGGTCTCGTCCTTCGGGACCCCTTCGCCGAACGCGTAGGTGGCCGCGAGCCTCCGGCAGCGATCCGCCGAGCCCGCGTCGCACTCGCGCTCGCAGGTCACCAGGTCGGGGCAGGTCCCCACCGCCACGCCGAGGGTGATGACGCTGGACGATGGGGCAGGCTGGTCGCCCGACGACGACTTGCCGCGGCTGCATGCCGCGCAGAGCGCGAGGAGGAGGGTGAGAGGGAGACGCATGGGCGCGCCCCTAGCAGGGGCCGTACCAGTTGCTCGCGTGCGCAAGTCAGTTCCCGAACACGGACTCGCAGTACGAGAGCTGCGTCGGGTCGATGGTGGGGGGCGTCAGCGCGGGCGGCGTCGCGAAGGCGGGCGGATCCGTGAAGTCGAACAGATCGGTCGGCGGCAGGGCGTTGGCGTCGCGGGCGGACAGGGCGGGGACCTGGAACTTCGCCTCGATGAAGCGGGTGAGGCTCGTGTGATCGTACACGTTGTGGCTCACGTACCCCTTCCTGGCGTACGGGCTCACGGCGATGAGCAGGACGCGGATGCCGTCGGCGTCGAAGCCCGCATCGGTCGTGTCCCCGCTGGCGAGGATGGGCTGGATGGAGTCCGGCGGGCACGCCGCCGGGGGCGCCACGTGGTCGTAGAAGCCCCCGTTCTCGTCGTGGGTCAGGAAGAGCGCCGTGTGCGCCCACTGCGGTCCGCTGGTCACCGCCTGCACGACCTGGCTCACGAAGAGCTGCCCGCTCTGGATGTCTCCGGGGGGATGCTCGTCGGTCCCGGCGCCGAGGCTGGACTCGGAAGACAGATCGGGGTCGACGAAGGCCACCTGCGGGAGGTTGCCCGACTGCGCGTCCTTCTGGAATTGAGAGAAGCTCGAGACGACCAGGCGCCCCCAGCGGTTGGCGAGGGCGGTGCTGTAGATGACGCCCGCGCCTGGCACGCCGTCGGTGTAGAGCTGCCACGTCACCCCTCGCTTCTCCAGCTCGTCGAGGATGCTCGCGTCGTTCTGAGGGTAGGGGTACGCGGTGATGTCCGGGAAGTTGTTCGTCGTCTCGCCGAAGCTCGTGCCCGCCAGGAGGTACATGCGGTTGGGCCAGGTGGGGCCCTGCACCGCGCAGTGGTAGTGGTCGGCCACCGCGAAGGTATTGGCCAGCTGGTAGTAGAAGGGCAGATCGGTCTGGTCGTACCAGACCATCGCCCGCGACCCGCTGTAGAGCGAGGGATCCCCCCCGTCGGGCGGTCCCGGGACGAAGCTGTTCCCGCTGTAGTGCCCGTCGTTCGTGGTGACGAACCCGTCCATCTTCCCGTGGTCGACCTCCTGGTGGGTGCCGGCCCACTCGTGGTCGGTGTCCGCCGTGCAGGGGTGCGCCGCGTGCGCCCACGGCACCGCCGCCCCGTCGACGTCGGGGTTGGTCGTGCCGGCATCGGCCTCGTCGACGTCGCTGCGGTTGCCGTACTCGTTGAGGTGGCCGAGGTAGCTGTCGAACGAGTGATTCTCCATCATCACGACGACGATGTTGTCGATCGGCATGCTCTGCGGCAGCACGGTGGGGCCGAGCGTCGCCATCGGTAGGTCGCCGCGGCCGAACTGACACGCCGCCCGCTGCGGCGCGGCCGTGCTCTCGGCGGGCTGGGTCACCGGAGCGTTCCAGGCGCAGGGCGTGAGCACCTCGCCATCGGCACCGAAGTCCGCGTCGTTCTCGGCGCACGCCGGGCCAGCGTCGGCGGGGCCGCCCGCGTGGCTGGAGCCCGACGAGCACGAGGAGAGGAAAGCGACGGGAAGGGCGGCCGCGGCGGCGGTCAATACGACCGCGATCGAGATGAGACGGCGCATGCTCCGGTGAGCCTCCGGGCCCATGTCTATCAGAGTCCGGGCGTCGAGCCACGGTCATGGCTCGACGCCGGTGCGGCGCGCCTCCGCGAACGCAGTCGCTCTGTGCAGCACCTGCAACCCATCCGGAACGTTGCCGGCGGCGAGGACGACGGCGTAGTTCCCGTTGTCGGACTTCACCTGGATGTCGAGCCACGTGTCCGGCAGCCAGTACGGGTCGTCGGCGAAGCGCCGCTGGTCGGCATGACCGAGCAGGACGCGCGCGCTGTGGCACTGCAGCGTCCGCGTGAGCTGTTCCGGGGAGACGCCCGCAGGCGGACGCACGATGATCTCGGCCCCGGTGACGCGGTCCTCGGTGCCGTTCTTCCCGGTGAGAACCTTCGAGTACGCAGGGCCCGCCTCCAGGACCGCGGTGTTCTCCAGGACGCGCGAGTCGTCGCCCGCTGCCGCAGGGCTGTCGCACTGCATCCGTTCCACCGCCGCAGCCTGCACCAGCGGCGGCACGCGCCCTGCGCACGCGGCGGTGAAGACGAGGCCTAGCTTGAGCGCCGCAGGGCCCCGCAGTCCTCCGCGCGCGCTCATGCCGCGCTCTCCACATCGGGAGACGGTGCAGCGCCGTTCCTCAGCGCCGCGGCGGCGCGACGGCTCGCGTCCTCCTGCGCCTCGAGCAGCTGGAGGCCCCGCTCCGCGGCCTCTGCCACGCCGTGCGTCGCCGTCAGATCTGGCCACACCAGGTCTTCCTCCATGACCACGTGCTCGCGGAAGGCCTCTTCCAGCTCGGCGAGCGTGCGGTCCAGTCGCCAGGACCCGAGGCGAACGAGCGCGACGAGGCGCAGGAGGAGGAGCCGGATGCGCGAGTCCAGACGGGCCGCGTCCGATGCGAAGGCCGACGCGAGATGCGCCGTTCGACGGTGCGCGTCGAGATGGGCGACGAGTCGCTCGATGGCGCTCGTGAGCTGAGTCTCGCTCGGCGCGCCGGAGCTGGTGAGCCGCGCGAGGCGCCGGGAGATGCAGCGGTGCTCTGCGTGAAGTGCGTCGAGAGGCGAGCGTTCGGTGGGCATGATGACCGGCGTCGAGCAAGGGCCATGCCCCTGCACATTACGTGACCGCAACGGGATCGCGTGTCGCGGTCGAGCCCGCGCGCCCGCCAGAGGTCACGGCGATCTTCCACTCGCAACGCGAAGATTACAGGACGGAAATCGGAGAGCGCGGCATCCCTGAGCCGCGTCGTCAGGGCGTCATGCCTCGGTCGGCGGTGCGGCCAGCGACACCCCGTCCCACGCGAAGAGCGCGGCGTAGCGTCCCGATGCGAAGAACGCGCTCGTGCGAGCATGGTCCGCTGCTTGCGTAGGGCGAGCGACCACGCAGCGAGGGTCCACTCATGATGGCGACGCAGATGCTACGGCAGCAGCACCGGGACATCGAGCAGGAGATCGCGCTCCTCGAGGCCCACGCCCACGACTCCGAGGAGGACTTCGCCGCCCTCGTGGTCGACCTCGTCGCCCACCTGGCGGCGGAGGCCCATGGCTTCTACTCGGTGGCAGAAGAAGCGCTCGGGCAGCCGCTCGCCGAGCAGCGCTGGCATCACGAGCGCGTCCGGACGGCGATCTCGCGGGCGGTGGTTGGCGCCCGCGATCCCGAGTCCTTCCCCGCACTCCTGTTCGAGCTGGCCGAGGCATTCAAGGCGCACACCCGGGCCGAGGAGCGCGCGGTTCATCCCTCCCTGGAGGGCGTGCTTGGCGGAGAGCGCCTCGTGGCGCTGGGGGCCGAGCTGGGCGCGATTCACTCGACCATCGCGACCACGCTCCGGGCGATGGAACCGCAGACCTGACCCGCCCGCCGACGCGCCGCAGCGTCCGAAACCGGGCCAATCGAGGTTGCTGGTCACTCGGGCGTGAGTTACGGTAGCCGTCCGAAGGGGCCGCTGCGTGAGCCACCGCTCCGCCGCCGGTCCCTTCGCCCCGACGTGACGTACTGCCAGAGGGCGCCATGAAGCGTTTCATCCCTTGCTTCCTCGCGGCGCTGCCGCTCGCCGTGTTCGCCTGCGGCTCCGACCAGACGGCGCCCTACTCTCCGCCACCGCTGCTGGACAGCGGTATCGGCACTGGATCTCCAGCGGACGGCGGCACGGGCGACGGCTCGAGCAACCCACCGCCCGATGGCTCGGCCGGATCCGACGGCTCCACCCCCTCGCCAGAAGCAGCGCCGCCTCCTGCCACCTGCCCGGAGGCATTCACGCTGCCCGACCAAGGGTACACCACGGTCCAGCTCGAGACGGACTACAACTCCTGGACCACCGGGATCCCCATGGCCAAGGACGCCAGCGGCCAGACCTGGCAGGTCACGACGCAGGTCCCCTACGGCAAGGACGTCCAGTACAAGTTCGTCGCGGACGGCACGTGGATCCTCAACGACAGCGAGCCCACGCTGCAGCTTCCCTCGACGCAGGGCATGAACGTCAACAACATCGCCCAGGCCATCACCTGCGGTCTCCCTGCCCCCGGGGCACTCCAGCTCGTCGGCGGCAACGTGACCACGACCGCGACCAGCTACTCGTTCCAGGTGCAGTTCGTGCCAGGCGCCGCAGAGCTCGATCCGTCCAAGACCGTCATCACCGTGAACGGGACGCCGGTCGCCGCGGGAGCGGTGCCCTACGACCCCAGCACCCACCTCTTCACGATCTCCGTGTCGTCGGGGGTCACCAGCCCGAACAAGTACGGTTACGTCTTCCAAGTCCAGGACACCAACGGCAGACCGGCCACCCTGTTCGTGCCGTTCTGGGTCCAGGCCGCGTCGTTCGACTGGAAGGACTCGTTCATGTACGAGGTCATGGTCGACCGATTCCTCCCTGGCGGCACCAGCAAGGCAGGGCCCAACGGCCCACCCACCGATCCCGTCGGTGACTGGAAGGGCGGCGACTTCGGCGGCGTGACCCAGAAGATCAACGACGGCTACTTCGACGCCATGGGCGTCAACACCCTCTGGCTCAGCTCCCCCGTGCTCGGCACGAAGCTGTGCGAGATGGGGGCGGGAGCGAACGAGGGGCACTGCCTGTCGGGCTACCACTCGTACTTTCCCATCGCGAGCGGGTGGACGTACGGCTCCGAGAACGACCCCCTGTTCACGAGCAACGGCGTCACCAACCCCATCGAACCGCACTTCGGCGTGGCGGCCGACCTGGTGGCGCTGGTGAACGCCGCCCACCAGCACGGCATCCGCGTCCTGACCGATCTCGTGGTCAACCACGTCTTCGCCGACTCCAGCCCTCCCAGCAGCCAGACCGCGCAGATCGGGCCCCTGGCGACCGCGCACCTGAGCGACCTGGCGTGGTTCAACATCCCCTACAGCAGCGGCGTCAACGACTGCGGGAACGAGAACCTCTGGGATACCCCCGAGACGCAGACCTGGAACCGCGCGGACTGCTGGTTCGACCCGTACCTGCCGGATCTCAACTCGACCAACCCGTCCGTCGACGACGAGCTCGCCAATCACGCCGTCTGGCTCATGGAGCAGTTCAACCTGGACGGCTTTCGCGTCGACGCCGTAAAGCAGGTGGATCACGCGCTCTGCGTCGACATGCGCTCGAAGATCAGCAACGCCATCTCCACCAACCTGCCCTTCTACATGGTGGGGGAGGCGCTCGGGGGCGTGGTGGCCAACGTGATGGACTGCGTTGGCCCGACCATGCTCAACGGGTCCATGGACGACCCGCTCCACAACACGATCGTGGGGACCATCCTCCAGGGCGACTCCAACGCCGGCACTGACCTCGACAACGGCGTCATGTCCGACGAGTCGACCTGGACCGGCGTGGTGCCGACCGCGCTCATGGGCCACTTCTTCGGCAGCCACGACACGGCCCGCGCGATCAGCCTGGCGAACGGCGACGACGTGGGCGATCCCTGGACCAACCCGCCCCCCGCGCAGGAGACCAACCCGACGGCCTTCGACCGTCTGCAGCTGGCCCACGCCTTCCTGCTCACGTACGACTCGATCCCCATCATCTGGATGGGCGACGAGTTCGGCCAGCCCGGCGCCATCGATCCCGACTGCCGGCGCATGATGCGCTTCGGCTCGGCCCTCAGCAGCCTCGAGCAGGCCACGCTCACCAACTTCCAGAAGCTCGGAAAGACCCGCGCGGCGCACCCGGCCCTCCAGCAGGGGACGCGCACCCGGCTCTGGGTGGACGCGTCGTTCTACGCGTACGGTCGCGTCGAGGGCAGCGACATCGTGGTGGCCGCGTTCAACTTCGGCAGCAGCGCGGCCAGCCGGACCATGAACGTGACCAACATCGGCCTGACGGGGACGGTCACCGACGCCCTGTCGGGGACCACGGCGACGGTCTCGGGTGGTAGCTTGACCATCAACCTGCCCGCGCTCACCGCCGCCGTCTTCACGCAGTGACGACACGGGGTGGGGGGAGCCCATGCCCCACCGTCTACCTCTTCTCCTGCTGGCCGTGGCGTCCCTCGGCGCGCTGGCGGCCGCGGCGTCGTGCAAGGGTTCGGCTGGCCCGTCGTTCCCGGTGCGGACCGACACGCCGTCGGTCACCACCACAGCGAGCGTGGCGGCCGTGGACGAGCGCTTCCTCACGGTGGCGGTCGACACGGCGGAGGTCGTGGGGGGGACCTTCTGGGCCCCGCTCGACGCGGGCGTGGCGACGGGCCAGTGGCCGGTCGCGCCCTACGACTTCACACGCCCCAGGCTCCGCGCCCTGGCGCAGGCCCTGGCGCCCGCCTACCTGCGCATCGGCGGGACCGCCGCCGACGACACGTACTACGATCTGAGCGACGCCCCGGTGGCCAGCGCGCCGTCACCATACCTCTACGTGCTCACCCACGCCGAGTGGGACGCTGTGAACCATTTCGCGGGGGCGGTCGGGATGCGCGTCCTCTTCACCATCAACGCCGGACCGGGGCCGCGCGACGCGCAGCTCGCGTGGACGCCGGACAACGCGCAGACGCTGCTGACCTACACCGCGAGCCAGGGCTACGACGTCGCGCTCTGGGAACTGGGCAACGAGGTGAACGTCTTCCCGCTGGCGCACGGGCTCAGCTTCGTCATCAAGCCGCAGCAGTTCGCGCAGGACGTCGCCGTGGCCAAGGGGCTCGTCCAGTCCACGACGCCGGACGCCGGCCTGGGCGCGCCCTCGAGCGCGTACTGGCCCGTGGCCGGCGAGGTCATCCCGTTCTACCCGGCCTTCATGGACGCGGGTGGGGGCCCGCTCGACGTCGTCACCTGGCACTACTACCCGATGCAGTCGGATCGCTGTCCGGTGGCGACGCGGCGGGTGGACGCCGGGCTCATGTTCGACCCGGCGGCGCTCGACGAGATCGACACCTGGGCCGCCCAGGTGGAGGACGCCGCGCAGGGCAAACCCGTCTGGCTCGGGGAGACGGGCAACGCGCAGTGCGGCGGCGAGCCGGGCGTGAGCGACGCGTTCGTGGCGGGCTTCTGGTGGCTGGACGAGCTGGCGCGGGTCGCGCGGCGCGGTGAGCCGGTCATCGTCCGGCAGACGCTGTCGGGGTCGGACTACGGGCTCATCGACGACGCGACGCTCACGCCGCGGCCGGATTACTGGACCTCGGTGCTCTGGCGCACGCTGATGGGAACGCAGGTCCTCGACGCCGGTAGCGGGGGCGATCCCCTCCTGCGCCTCTACGCCCAATGCACGCGGGCGGGTGCGCCCGACCAGGCGAGCGGCGCGGTGACGCTGGTGGTGGTGAACATCGACCAGGTGAACGGCGCCGAGCTGGACCTCGACGCCATGGGCGGCGACGTGGCGGACGTCTACCAGCTCACCTCCGGGGATCTCGCGTCCACGTCGGTCGCCCTGAACGGCACGACCCTGGTCGCCGGCGACGATGGCTCCCTCCCACCGCTGCCCCCGGCACAGGTGAAGCGGAGCGGGAGCGCGCTGCGCGTGACCTTCGCCCCGGCCAGCTACGGCTTCGTCGTCCTCCCTGGCGCCGGCGCCCCCGCCTGCCCGTAGAGCGCACTCCTGCGCGCGCTCCGCGGCTGCTCTCAAGCCCCCAGCCGATACTCGCGCTCGTACCCGAGATCCACGTTGCGGATGGTGACCGCGACGATGCCGTTCTCGTCCAGCGAGTACTCCTCCTCGATGTGCGGGCCTTCCCCCATCCGCTGGACCTCGACGCCGCGGAGGTCGCCCACGTCGCCCAGCCGCGGATCGAACGGGAAGAGCACGTCGCCCGACACCGTCATGTCACCGCGGGGCCGCCCGTCTTCCCCGACGGTGCTGCACTCGAGGAAGCGGAAGTGCCCCACGTTGTGGGCGGCGCGGTAGTCGCGGCGGAAGCGCACGGTCGCCCCCGCCCCCGCGCCGCGCACCTCGGGCAGCGCGGTCTCGCTCGTGAAGATGGGGTCGAACGTGATCTCGCTGCCCGCCGCGCCCTCGCGGAACACCCCGAAGGTGCGGCTGTAGCGATCGGCGAGCTCGAAGCCCGCTTCGTCGTCGCAGGCGATGGCGAGGCCAATGGCGATCGCCGCCGAGGGGTACGGCGAGCGGTGCACCCGCCGGCCGAAGCGGTCGCGCAGCGCCCGGGCGACGATGGGGAGCTCGCTCGCGCCGCCCACGACGTAGATCCCGGCGAGATCGTCGGGCGCGCCCTCGGGGGCCGCCTCGAGCCGTGTCATCACCGGCACCATGGCCTCGATGGAGCGCTCGACCAGGGGCGTGCAGGCCTCGTAGAACCGAGCCACCGGCAGCGTGACCTCCGGGTGCGGCTGTTCCAGCACGTGCTCGAGGTCGATGGCGATCTTTCGCGAGCTCGGGTTGAGCCGCTCCTTGGCGTCGCGGCACTGGCTCACCAGCCGCTCCAGCGCGCGCTGGTTGAGCTCCGCGCGCGAGAGGCTCGCCGCGTCGCACACGAGGTCGACCAGCACGTCGTCGAAGTCGTCGCCGCCGAGCTGGTTGATCCCGGCCGTGGCCAGGACCTCGTGACGGTTGCCGCGCATCCGCACGAGGGACGCGTCGAACGTCCCGCCGCCGAGGTCGTAGACGACCACCTGGTCGCGCTTCGACGTCAGCGTCGTCCGGTGCCTGTGCGTGTACTCGAAGCCGGCGGCCGAGGGCTCGTTCAGCATCGCGGCGGGGGCGAACCCCGCGGCGCGGAAGGCCTCCAGCGTCACCAGCCGCTGCGCTGCGTGGGCGTTCGCGGGGACGGCGACGACGCTGCGCAGCGCCGTCGTGGCCTGGCTCTTGAGGTTGGAGCGGGTCTCGAGAGCCTCGCGCAGCGCGAGGAGGAAGCGACGGATCAGCTCACCGAGCCCGAGCGTCACGCTCCCCACCGAGACCGGCTTGCCAGGGACGGCGCCCGGGTCCGACAGCAGCCGCTTGAACGAGCGCACGACCACGCCGGTCTCGCCGAGGGCGAGCGCCTCGAAGCCGAAGAAGAGCTCTCCCCCGCGCTCCGCGACGACCGAGGGGAACCAGTCGCTGGCGTCGCCTCGCTCGTCCAGGAAGCTGACGACCGGATAGTTGCCCCGGTCTGCGTGGGCGACGACGGTCCGAGTCGTCCCGAAATCGACGCCCAGCTTCATGGCTCTTCCTCGCCGCTCGACTGTAGCGAGGACGGGCGACAGTGCGAAGCTTTCGGCCACGGGCGTGCACCGGTACGCAGTTGCTGCACCGGCTGCCGGTGCGGACAGAGCAAAAACCCCTGAATTGTCCGCGGGCTGGGGTTGCGGCACGACGCGTGCTGACCGGTGGGTAGAACCCAGGATCTCCAGCCATGAAGACGGCAAACCCGGCTTGGGTCCTTGCAGTCACGCTCTCGGGGATGGCCTGTGCTTCCGCCGGCTCAGCCATTCCCGCAGGTGGGGTCGACGGCGGAGACGGGGGAGGTGTCGAGGGGCTCTGCAGCGACCTGCAGGCCGACCCGCAGAACTGTGGCCACTGCGGGCACGATTGCCAGGGCGGGGCGTGCGTCGCCGGCGCCTGCCAGCCCGTGACCCTCGCGTCGGCGCAGGCAGAGCCCGATCTCATCGCCGTCGACGCCACCAGCGTGTACTGGACGAACTTCAGCGGAGGCACGGTGATGAAGCTCTCCCTCGCCGGCGGCGCCCCGGTCACGCTCGCCACGGACCAGGAGAGCCCGAGCGGGATCGCCGTCGACGCGACCAGCGTGTACTGGGCCACCTACGGGACCCAGAAGGCGGGCTACGTCGACGGCACCATCATGAAGGCGCCGCTCCAGGGCGGCCCGCCGGTCACCCTCGCCACGGGGCAGAGCGCGCCCAACCTCGTCGCCGTGGATGCCACGAGCGTGTACTGGGCGACCAGCGGGGGCGGCACCGTGATGAAGGTGCCCATCGGCGGCGGCCCCGCGACGACCCTCGCGTCGGACCAGCACGGTCCGGAGTGCGTGAGCGTCGACGCCACGAACGTGTACTGGGCGAACTCAGGGACGGGCCTCGGAGACGACCGCGACGGTGCCGTGATGAAGGTGCCCGTCGGGGGCGGCCCCGCGACCGTGCTGGCCTCGGCGCAGGACGCGCCGGGATGCATCGCCATCGACTCGAGCAACGCGTACTGGACCAACTCCGGCAGCGGGACCGTGATGAAGGTGCCCCTGGCCGGAGGCGTCCCGACCGCGCTCGCCACCGAGCAGATCACGCCCAACCTCATCGCCGTCGACACCCGGGACGTCTACTTCACGAGCTGCGCCGCGGGCACCGTCGCGATGGTCCCCACGGGTGGCGGCGCCACGACCGCGATCGCTGCGAGGCAGGACGTCACCTATGGCATCGTGGTCGACGCAACGACGGTGTACTGGACGGATCCGATGGAAGGCACGGTGATGAAGCTGGCCAAGCCCTGGCAGTCCGAGGCGCCCGTGGTCGAGGTGCGCACGCTCACGCGCTGAACGCGCTCATGCCTCCGGGCGCCCGTGCCAGCTGGAGAGCAGCTGGATGTAGTCTGAGCGCTCGTACGCGCCGGGATCGGGCGAGTGGGCGTGGTTCATGTTGCCACGCATCACCTGCAGGGACGGATACTCCTCCTCGTCCAGGAACTGCTGCAGTCCCTTGGCCAGCACGCGCAGCTGCTTGGCGCCGTTCTTGAGCAGCGTGGAGACCACCTGCACCGCGTGGGCTCCGGCCATGATGGCCTTGACCACGTCGATGGCGGAGTGGACCCCGCCCGTCGCGGCGAGGTCCAGCCGGGTCTGCGGCGAGACGATGGCCAGCCACCGCAGGCGCAGCAGGAGCTCGTCGGGCGTCGACAGGTGGAGCGTCCGCGCGGCCTCCAGGCGAATCGGATCGATGTCGGCCTGGTAGAAGCGGTTGAAGAGCACGACCCCCCGCGCGCCCGCATCCTCGAGCCCCTGCACGAAGTGCGGCAGCGAGGAGTAGTAGGGCGACAACTTCACGGCCACGGGCAGGGTCACCGTGCGGGTGACCTCGCGCACTGTCGCCAGTTGCTGCTGCTCGAGATCCGAGGCCGACAGTCGGGCGTCCGCCGGCACCGAGTACAGGTTGAGCTCCAGGGCGTGCGCGCCCGCGGCCTCCAGGCGACGCGCGTACTCCGTCCAGCCGCCGGGGGTGACGCCGTTGAGCGACGCGATCACCTTCAGCGAGGTGCGCTCACGGATGCGACGGAGCTGCTGCAGGTAGCCGTCGAGGCCGAGGGCGAAGACGTCGGTGTCCACGAAGACCCCGCTCACCTCCGCTCCCGTGTGGTGATCCATGTGCCGGTGGGCGGCCATCTGCTCGAGGGCGATCTGCTCCTCGAAGACGGAGCGCATGACGATGGCCGAGGCGCCGGCGTCCTCCAGCAGCAGCACCTGGTCGAGGTCGTCGCCCAGCGGCGAGGCGCCCGGCACGATGGGGTTGGCGAGCTCGAGCCCCAGATAGCGCGTGCTGAGTGACCTCATTCGGCTTCTCCTGGAACCGGCAGGCGGATGCCGGCGAGCTGACGGTAGAAGGACAGGCGCCGCTCGGCTTGCTCCTGCGCGGAGCGCGCGAGCCGCTCGAACCGCTTCGGATCCTGCAGCTCCACCACGCGGAAGCGACCCTCGTTGCGCATGTAGTCGGTGACGCGCGCCTTGCCGGAGCCCGCGGCCGAGTCGAGGACGACGGGAGGCTCGCCCCTCGCCACGCGCCGCGGGTCGTAGCGGAACAGGGGCCACACCCCGGAGTCCACGGCCAGCCGCTGCTGGTCTGCCCCGTGCGCCATGTCGTAGCCGTGCGCGATGCAGTGGCTGTAGGCGATGATCAGGGAGGGCCCGTGCCAGCTCTCGGCCTCGAGCATCGCATCGACCGTCTGCTTGTCCTTCGCCCCCATCGCCACGCGGGCGACGTAGACGTGCCCGTAGGTCGTGGCGAGGAGGGCCAGGTCCTTCTTGGGGACCTCCTTGCCGCTGGCGGCGAACTTCGCGGCGGCCCCCGTCGGCGTGGCCTTGGACTGCTGGCCGCCGGTGTTGCTGTAGACCTCGGTGTCGAGCACCAGCACGTTGACGTCCATGCCGCTCGCCAGCACGTGATCGAGGCCCCCGAAGCCGATGTCGTACGCCCACCCGTCGCCGCCCACGATCCACACGCTCTTGCGGACGAGGTAGTCGGCCGCCTCCGCCAGCGATCTCGCCTCCGGCGCGTCCAGCAGCACGAGCTTGCGCCGGAGCTCCTCCACCTGGGCGCGTCGCTCCTCGATCTGCGCCTCGCTCTCCTGCGGCCCCTCGAGCAGCGGGCCGGTCAGCGCGTCGCCGACCTGGCCGGAGAGCCCGCGCAGCAGCCTGCGCGCATGGTCGCGGCGGGCGTCGATCGCGAGCCTCATCCCCAGCCCGAACTCGGCGTTGTCCTCGAACAGCGAGTTGGACCACGCCGGTCCTCGCCCGTCCGCGTTCGTGCGCCATGGCGTCGTCGGGAGGTTGCCCCCGTAGATCGACGAGCAGCCCGTGGCGTTGGCCACGACGGTCCGGTCGCCGAAGAGCTGGGACAGCAGCTTGAGGTAAGGCGTCTCCCCGCAGCCGGCGCACGCGCCCGAGAACTCGAACAGCGGCTCGAGCAGCTGGCTGCCCTTCACGTCGAGGTGAACCCGCTTGCGATCGACGGGCGGCACCGTCCCGAGGAACGAGAAGCGCTCACGCTCCAGCGGCTTGCGGTCCGCCGCGTCCGCCATGTCGATGGCCTTGTGACGCGGGTTGCTCTTGTCCTTGGCCGGACAGAACGCCACACAGAGCCCGCAGCCGGTGCAGTCGTCCGGCGCCACCTGCACCACGTACGCCTGGCCCTCGTGCTCCTTGGCCTTGTACGTCATCGACGGGAACCCGGACGGCGCGCGGCCCAGGTGATCCTTGTCGAACACCACCGTCCGCAGCGCCGCGTGCGGGCAGATGAGCGCGCACTTGTTGCACTGGATGCAGATCGCCGGGTCCCACCGGGGAAGCTCGAGCGCCGTGCTGCGCTTCTCCCACTCGGCGGTGCCGGTTGGCCAGGTCCCGTCCACGGGGAACGCGCTCACCGGGAGCAGGTCGCCCCGGCCCGCGATCATCGCCGCGGTGACGGTCTCCACGAACGCAGGAGCGCGGCGCCCCAGATCGGCGAGGGGAGGGGGGCGATGGCGCTCGGCGGTGACCCGCTCCGGCAGCTTCACCTCCACCATGCGCTCCACCGCGAGGTCGACCGCCTCGTAGTTGCGCTTCACGACCACCTCGCCGCGCTTGCCGTAGGTCTTCTCGATGGCCTTCTTGATGTGAAGGAGGGCCTGGTCGCGCGGCAGGATCTTCGAGAGGGCGAAGAAGCACGCCTGCATGACCGTCCCCAGCGTCCGCCCGAGCCCCACCTCCTCGGCGACGGCCTGGGCGTCGATCACCACGAGCCGGATCTTCTTCTCGAGGAGCTGTTCCTGCACCTCCACCGGCAGGCGCTCCCAGACCTCGTCCGGCTTCCAGGGGGTGTTCAGCAGCAGCGTCGCCCCGGGCTTGGCCATCTCGACGACGTCGTAGCGATCGAGGAACTGCGGGTGATGGCAGCCGATGAAGTCCGCCTCGCGCACCAGGTACGTCGACCGGATGGGCCGTGGTCCGAAGCGCAGGTGCGAGACCGTGGTCGAGCCCGACTTGCGCGAGTCGTAGACGAAGTACCCCTGCGCGAAGAGGTCGGTGTCCTCCCCGATGATCTTGATGGTGTTCTTGTTGGAGCCCACCGTGCCGTCGGAGCCGAGCCCGAAGAAGACGGCGCGCACGACGTCGTCGGGCTCGACGTCGAAGGTGGGATCGTGGCGCAGCGACCGGTGCGTGACGTCGTCGACGATGCCCAGCGTGACGTGACTGCGCGGGCTCGGGCGCTCCAGCTCGTCGAGCACCGCCTTGACCATCGCCGGAGTGAACTCCTTCGACGATAGCCCGTAGCGCGCCGCCGTGACGACCGGCTCGGGCCGACCCGCGCGCAGCCCCAGGCGACGTCCCTCGGCGAAGGCGGCGACGACGTCCAGCCACAGAGGGTCTCCCACCGCGCCCGCCTCCTTGGTGCGATCGAGCACGGAGACGGAGCGCACGGTCGGGGGGAGCGCCTCGAGCAGCGACGGCACGTGAAGCGGCCGGTAGAGCCGCACCTTCAGCAGCCCCACGCGCTCGCCGCGAGATACCATCCAGTCCACCGCCTCGTGCGCGGCCTCCGCGCCCGAGCCCATCATCACGATGACCCGCTCCGCCTCGGGGTGGCCGACGTAGTCGAACAGCCGGTAGCGTCGCCCGGTGAGGTCCGCGAAGCGGTCCATCGCGGCGGCGACCTTGTTTGGGCACACGTCGTAGAAGATGTTCGACGCCTCGCGCGCCTGGAAGTACGTGTCGGGGTTGTGCGCCGTCCCTCGCAGCGTGGGGTGGTCCGGCGTGAGGGCCCGCCCGCGGTGCGCGCCGATCGCCGCGCCGTCCAGCATGGCGAGCAGCGTCTCGTCGGGGACGATCTGGATCTTGTTGACCTCGTGCGAGGTGCGAAACCCGTCGAAGAAGTGAAGGAACGGCACGCGCGTCTGGAGCGTGGCGGCGTGGGCGACGACGGCGAGGTCGTGCGCCTCCTGCACCGAGCCCGAGCAGAGCAGGGCGAAGCCGGTCTGGCGGCAGGCCATCGCGTCGGCGTGGTCGCCGAAGATGGAGAGCGCGTGGGTCGCGATGGTTCGCGCCGCGACGTGCATGACGAACGGCGTCAGCTCGCCGGCGATCTTGTACATGTCCGGGATCATCAGAAGCAGCCCCTGCGACGCCGTGAACGTCGTGCAGAGGGCCCCCGCCGAAAGCGCCCCGTGCAGGGCGCCCGCCGCGCCTCCCTCGGATTGCATCTCGATGACTGTGGGGACGTCACCCCAGACGTTGGGCCTTCCCTTGGACGACCACTCGTCGGCCAGCTCGCCCATCGAGGAGCTGGGGGTGATGGGGTAGATGGCGATGACCTCACTCGCCGCGTGGGCGATGCGAGCGACTGCTTCGTTTCCGTCGAGAGTGAGCCAGGTCACGCCGGACGCCCATGCGACCTCCGAGCCATCCACGAATCCGCTGACTGGCCGTGCGGGCGAAGCGCAAGATTCTCGCGGGAGGATGGGCCGCATTTAAGGTGTCGCTGGCTGGCGGGCCTCTTGCTTCCGGCGCACGCCATCCCATGGCCACCATCATCACCGAAGCCTGCATCAACTGTGGTGCGTGTGAGCCCGAGTGTCCCAACGAGGCCATCTCCCAGGGCTCCGACATCTACGCCATCGACGCCGAGCACTGCACGGAGTGCGTCGGATTCAACGCGAAGGAGGCCTGTCAGACGGTCTGCCCGGTCGAGTGTTGCGTGCCCGATCCGGCTCACGTCGAGACCGAAAGCGTGCTCATCGCCCGTGCGGTCGCTCTCCATCCGGACGATGCGGCCCTCAGGGCCGCCGCCGCATCGGGTCGTTTTCAGTCCCGCTTCCGGGCCTGAGGTGCTGCGTGCACGACAGGAGTGCAGGTATGCGCAAGACTTTCGCCTCATCGGCTGCCCCTAGCCGCCGGAGCCGCATGATGGTCCACTGCTGGCCAATGGCGCAGGACGTGCGAGACGCGCCCCCTCTGGGAGCTTGATGGAGTCGACCTGGTTGTCGGTGCTGTCGTTCCTCGTGGTGTCGACCCTCGTCGGCGTGGGGATGCTCGGGGCGGGACGCCTGCTCCGGGTCCGTGCCCGTCGCGAGTCGAAGCTGAAATCCCGCGTGTACGAGTGCGGCGAGGAGCCGACCGGGATGGCGTGGATGCAGTTTCACTCCCGCTACTACGTCGTGGCGCTCTTCTTCGTCCTCTTCGACGTCGAGGCGGTGTTCCTGCTGCCCTGGGGCGTCGTGCAGCGCGAGCTGGGACCGTCCGGGTTCGTCGCCACCGTGCTCTTCGTGGCCGTGCTCATGCTCGGCTGGCTCTACGCCGTCCGCAAGGAGGCTCTGCGGTGGCAGTGACCGAGCCCCGCAGGCTGCCCCTGGTGGACGAGAGCGCGCTCTCGTACGAGCACCCGCTGCTCGGGACGATCGTGAGGACCCCCGGGCTCTCGCTCGCCGCAACCTCGCTCGAGCGGCTGATGACCTGGGGCCTCACCAACAGCCTCTGGATGTTCCCCATGGGCACCAGCTGCTGCGCCATCGAGCTCATGGCGGCCGCCGCCAGCCGCGTGGATCTCGATCGCATGGGGACCATCCTGCGGGGCACCCCGCGTCAGACCGACGTCATGATCATCGCCGGCACCATCACCGTGAAGATGGCGCCGCGCGTGAAGGTGCTCTGGGAGCAGATGCCCGAGCCCAAGTGGGCCATCGCGATGGGCTCGTGCGCTATCTCGGGGGACTTCTACCGCAACCTCTACTCGGTGGTCCCCGGCATCGACACCATCGTGCCGGTCGACGTCTACGTGCCCGGCTGCCCGCCCAACCCCGAGGCGCTCATGCACGGCCTGCTGCGCCTCCAGGAGAAGATCCGCCTGGCCCACGCCGGCAAGCTGACGAAGAAGGAGTACCCGCCAGACACGCTGGAGCTGACGCGGCCGTCCGTCGCCCGCCTGCTCGACCCGGCGCGCGCTCCCTCGCTCGAACAGCAGCAGGAGGACGCCTGTCTGCACGCGACCGAGGCGCCGCCCACGGAGCTGGCCCCGGAGGCCGAGCCTCCCGCTCGGCGCACCGAGGCCGGGCTCTCGAAGCCCCTCGAGGCGTTGCTGCGCGACGAGTTCGGCGTGACCGAGCCCCCGGCGGACGCCGCTCCCGTCGTGCCCGTGGAGCGTCACGTGGCGCTCGCGCAGCGCCTGCGGGACCTCGGCTACGTGCAGCTCGTCTACGTGATCGCCACGCACTTCCCGGAGAAGACCGGGGCCAAGGCCCAGCCCGAGCGCTTCGAGGTGGCCTGCGCCCTGCGGACCATAGGCCAGGGCTCACGCCTCGCCGCCTGGCGTGTCGTGCTGACCCCGGGCCAGGGCATCCCCACGCTGGTCGGGCTCTTCGCCGGCGCCGACTGGCAGGAGCGCGAGCAGTACGATCTGGTCGGCGTCGTCTTCGAGGGACACCCGGACCTGCGCAGGATCATGATGCCAGAGACCTGGGTGGGGCATCCGCTCCGCAAGGACTACGCGTCCGACACCGCCTGCCCTCCGTGGAGATGAGCGTGCAGATCCAGAGCGCCATCCGCGCGGGCGTCGACCCGCACCTCTCGCCCGCCTCCGTGGACCCGGAAGCGGACCTCATGCTCCTGCACTTCGGCCCCCAGCACCCATCCACGCACGGCGTCTTCCGCATGGACCTGCTGCTCGACGGCGAGGTCATCGTGAAGGCGACGCCTTACGTCGGCTACCTGCACCGCTCGGTGGAGAAGCTCTGCGAGAAGCTCACCTACACGCAGGTGACGCCCATCGTCGACAAGAACGACTACGTCTCGCCGATGACCAACGAGCAGGCCCTCAACATGGGGTTCGAGAAGCTGCTCGGGGTGGAGGTGCCCCGTCGCGCCCGCTGGATGCGCACGATCTTCGCCGAGCTCCAGCGAATCGCCTCGCATCTGCTCTGGCTGGGGACCTTCACCCTGGACCTCGGCGGGGCCCTCGGCGGCGGGACCACGCTGTTCATGCACGCCTTCCGGGAGCGCGAGGGCATCCTCGACCTCTTCGAGGCCGTCACCGGCGCGCGCTTCCACTACAACACGCACACCATCGGCGGGAACCGGCACGACATCCCCGCGGGCTGGGACGTGCAGGTCAAGGCCACCCTGGCCACCATCGAGGCGCGCATCCCCGAGTACGAGGCCATGAGCGTCGACAACTCGATCTTCATCGCCCGCACCCGCGGCGTGGGTGTCCTCGACGGCGCGCTCGCCCTGGAGCTGGGGATCACCGGGCCCAACCTGCGGGCCAGCGGGGTCGACCACGATCTGCGCCGCGACGCCCCCTACGGGGCCTACGACGAGCTCGTCGTGCGTCCCTGCGTGGCGAGCGGAGGTGATTGTCTGGCGCGCGCGAAGGTGCGCGTGGCCGAGATGCGCGAGAGCATCCGGCTGGTGCGCGAGGGCCTCGCCGGGCTGCCCGAGGGCCCCATCTGCGGGTACAAGCCCGTGCGGCAGCCGACCCAGGTGAAGGTGACCACGGCGGGCCAGGTGTACGTCGCCATCGAGACGCCGCGCGGCGAGCTCGGCACCTTCGTCATCGGGGGAGGCGACCCACCAACCACGCCGCACCGGCTCAAGATACGGCCCCCCAGCCTGCACGCGCTCTCTGCCATCCCCTACATCCTGCCCGGTCACAACGTGAGCGACGCGGTGGCCATCCTGGGCTCGCTCGATCCCATCATGGGGGAGGTGGACCGGTGAGCGCCCTCGTCCACGGGGCGGTGTACGGCGCGGTGATCGTGACGGTGCTGCTCACCATCGTCGCGCTCTCCATCTGGTTCGAGCGAAAGCTGGCGGGTCGCATGCAGTCGCGGCTGGGGCCCACGCTGGTGGGGCCTGTGGGGCTGCTCCAGCCCATCGCCGACGTCGTCAAGCTGCTGCAGAAGGAGGACATCGTCCCGGCCGAGGCGGACCGCCGGCTCTTCAACCTGGCGCCGATCCTCGCGGTCTTCGCGTCCCTCGCGGCCGCCGCGGTCGTCCCCTTCTCTCCGTCGACCATCGCGGCCGACCTGGACGTGGGCGTCGTCTACATCATCGCCATGGGCGGGCTCACCGTGATCCCGACGTTCGCGGCGGGCTGGGCGAGCAACAACAAGTTCGCGCTCCTGGGCGGCATGCGCGCCATCGCGCAGTCGGTCTCCTACGGCGTGCCGCTGGTGCTGGCGACGCTGGTGCCCATCCTGCTCGCCGGGACCATGAGCGTCTCGGGGATCGTGACGTGGCAGTCGCACCACCACTGGATCGCGGTGTGGCCCATCATCCCAGGGCTGCCCGCGTTCTTCGTCTTCTTCCTGGCCTTGCTGGCCGAGTCCAACCGCATCCCGTTCGACATCCCGGAAGCCGAGAGCGAGCTGGTGGCCGGCGTCACCACCGAGTACACGGGAGCCAAGTTCACGCTCTTTTACATGGGCGAGTACGTGCACACGCTCGTGGGCTCGGCCGTCGCAGCCGCTCTCTTCTTCGGCGGGTGGGATGGCCCCTTCGCCCCGGGGCTGGTGTGGATGGTGGCCAAGACGCTCGGCCTCTTCGTCTGTGTCTACTGGGTTCGCTGGTCGCTCCTGCGGTTCCGGGCCGACCAGCTCATGGAGCTGTGCTGGAAGCGGCTGACCCCGCTGGCGGTGGGGCTGGTGCTGCTGGCCGCGGCGTGGGTGCAGTTCGGTCCGGGGGGAGCACGGTGATGGGGTACTTCCTCGACTCCCTGCGCGCGATGCGCACGACGCTGGTGACGGCGTTTCGCAAGCCCACCACGGTGGAGTTCCCGGCGGTGGTCCGCCCGCGGGGTGAGCGCTACCGCGTGAGCTTCGCGCTCCCCGACGACGAGAACGGAGAGCTCGCGTGCATCGGGTGCCTGGCCTGCGAGCGCATCTGCCCCTCGCTGGTCATCAAGATGACGCCCACCGGGAAGAAGGAGTCCCCGGTCACGGGCAAGAAGCGGCAGTACGTCGACACCTTCGTGCTGGACCTGTCCGCCTGCATCGGCTGCGAGCTGTGCATCCAGGTCTGCAACAGCGACGCCATCCGCATGACGCGCGAGCCGGAGGTGCCGGTCTTCTCGCGCGAGGAGCTGGTGCTGGATCTCGCCCGGCTGCGCGCGAACTCCCATGCCAAGACCATGTCTGCGGGCAAGGGGAGCGAGCTCCAGGAGCGCCAGGAGCCGCCCAAGGCGGAGAAGAAGACCGCGCCGAAGGCGGATGCCCCGGCAGCGCCCGCGGCTCCCGCCGCGCCAGCAGAGCCCGCGGCGGGGGAGGGGACGTAGATGGAGACGCTCGCCTTCAGTGTGGTGGCGGCGTGCGCCTTGCTCTCGGCGATCGCGGTCGTGCGGAGCCTCGACCTGGTGCACGCGGTGCTCTGGCTCGGCGTGACGCTGTTCGCCACGGCGGCGCTCTACGCGATGCTGGGCGCGTCCTTCATTGCTGGCGTGCAGGTGCTGCTGTACGTCGGCGGAGTCATCACCTTGATGATCATCGGCGTGATGATGACGCGGCGCCAGAGCGGCGCGGCGGCGCGGCTCGAGCGCCGGTGGTCCGAGCCGGCCGCGCTGGCCGCCCTGGCCATCTTCGGCACGGTGACCTGGGCCGTGGTCGCGACCGACGGCCTCGATGCACCCGCGCCGCCTCCGGCCCCGAGCGCCGCCGATCTGGGGCGCGCGCTGCTGCACGACCACCTGCTGGCCTTCGAGACCGTGTCCATGCTCCTGCTCGCCGCGATGGTGGGGGCCATCGTCATCTCCCGGCGCCGCGATCCGGGCGCCGTCGCGAAGCGCCCGCCGGTGCGGGCGGCGAGCGCGTCGCCCGTCGCGCCCGCCACGTCCGCGGAGGCGGCCGAATGACCCTGTCGACCTGCCTCGTGCTCGCCGCCGCCCTGTTCTCCATCGGCGTCTACGGTCTGCTCTCCCGCCGCCAGCTGGTCGCGATCCTGCTCTCGGTGGAGCTGATGGCGAACGCCGGGAACATCGTCTTCATCGCCTTCAGTCACTTCCGGGGCGGCTCGCTGGGCCAGGTCTTCACCATCTTCTCCCTGGCCCTCACGGTGGCCGAGGTCGTGGTCGGGCTCGCGCTGGTCCTGCTTCTCTACCGCCGTCACGGGGACACCCAGGTCGGCCTCGCCAGCGAGATGAAGGGATGAACGTGCTCTCGCTCGCGCTGCTCGCGCTGCTCGCGCCGGCCGCCGCCGCGGCCGTGCTGGCGGTGGTCCCCGTGCTCCGCAGGCACGGATGGCCCGCCGCCGCGGTGTGTGTCCTCGGCTCGACGGTGTCCTTCGCCGCCGCTCTCGCCATCCTCGCCCGTTCCCTGGACGATCCCGGCCCTCACCAGCAGGTGGTTCCGTGGCTGAAGGCGTCGTCGACCGCGGTGGCCGAGGTGGGCGTGCGCGTGGACGGCGTGGTGGCGGCGATGCTGGTGGTGGTCACGCTTGTCGCCCTGTGCGTGCAGGTCTTCTCGCTCGGGTACATGCACGACGAGCCGAGGCCCGGCTACGGGCGGTACTTCGCGTACCACGCGCTCTTCCTGCTCAGCATGAACGTGCTGGTGGTCGCGCCCAACCTGCTCCAGCTCTTCGTCGGCTGGGAGCTCGTGGGGGTGACCAGCTACCTGCTCATCGGCTTCTACTACCGGAAGCCCAGCGCCGCGCGCGCCGCCCTGAAGGCCTTCTGGGTCACCAAGTTCGCCGACATGGGCTTCCTCATCGGGCTGTTCGTGCTGTTCGTCGCGTCCGGCAGCTTCGGCTGGGACGCGAAGCTCGCGCCCGGCGTGGCGACGGTGGTGACGCTCCTCTTCTTCCTGGCGGTCGTGGGCAAGTCTGCGCAGTTCCCGCTGCACGTGTGGCTTCCGGACGCGATGGAGGGCCCCACGCCGGTCTCGGCCCTCCTGCACGCCGCCACCATGGTCGCCGCGGGCGTGTTCCTCGTGGTGCGCGCCGACCCGCTCTTCGCCCAGGCCCCGGACACGCGCTCGATCATGCTCGGCCTCGGCGCGGCCACCGCCCTCTTCGCCGCGTGCCTGGCTCTCGTCCAGACCGACATCAAGAAGGTGCTCGCGTACTCGACCTGCTCGCAGCTCGGCTACATGATCGCCGCGCTGGGCGCCGGCTCGGCGCTCGCGGGCTTCTTCCACCTGACCACGCATGCCTTCTTCAAGGCGCTGCTCTTCCTCGCCGCCGGGAGCGCCATCCACGCGGTGCACAGCAACGACATCCGCGACATGGGAGGGCTGGCCAGGCGGATGCCCCTCACCACGGCCGCATTCGTCGCGGGCGCCCTCGCTCTGGCCGGAATCCCAGGCCTTTCGGGCTTCTTCAGCAAGGACATGGTCCTCGAGGCCGTGGAGGGCAAGCTCGGCTCGGTGCCGTGGGCGGCGCTCCTGCTCACCGCGTTCCTGACCGCGTTCTACATGGGGCGCGTCGTCTTCGTGGCGTTCTTCGGCACGCCCTCGGGACCCGCGGCCGAGCACGCGCACGAGCCGGGGTGGTCCATGCGCGGGCCGCTGCTGGTGCTGACCGTCCTCGCGGTCGGCGCCGGCCTGCTCGCGCGGCCCTTCGCGACGCTCTACGGCGCGGAGTACCACTTCGCCATGGGCGCGGGTCCGACGCTGGCGGCCGCGCTCGCGCTCGGAGGATTCACGCTCGCGTACGTGGTCTTCGGCCGGGCACGCGGGCAGGAGCCCGGGGTCACGGCCTGGGTGGCGCGCCTCGCCGAAACCTCCGCCATCGATCGCTTCTACGAGCTCACCTACCGCCGCGTCGCCCTCGTCGTGGCCGACGGCCTCGGCTGGTTCGACCGCTACGTGGTGGATGGCCTCATCAACGTCCTCGGATACTCCACCCTCGAGGCGGGCAGCCGGGTCCGCGGCATCCAGACCGGCTTCGCCCCGGACTACGTGCTGGCGGCGATGCTCGGGGTCGTGGGGCTCGCCTTCTGGGCGGTGCTGCGATGAGCGAGCACCTGCTGTCCATCGTCGTCGCCGCGCCGGCGGTCGCCGCCCTCGTGGTGATGCTCCTGCCCCCGGGCGCGCGCCTGGGCATCCGCCTCGTCTCCTTGACGGGGGCAGCCATTTCCCTCGCCGGCAGCATCGCGGCGCTGGTGGGCTACGACCGCGCGGCGGGCGGCATGCAGCGCGTCGAGGACTACCCGCTCGTCCCCGCCTTCGGCGTCCACCTGCGCTTCGCGCTCGATGGCTGGGGCGGGCCGCTGCTGCTGCTCACCGGGGTCATCATCTTCGCGGGCGTGCTCGCAAGCTGGACGGTGGCCCATCGCGACCGGGAGTTCTTCGTCCTGCTCCTGGTCCTGGTCTCCGGCGTGTTCGGCGTCTTCGTGACGCAGGATCTGCTCGTCTTCTTTCTCTTCTACGAGATCGCCGTCCTGCCGATGTACCTGCTCATCGGCATCTGGGGCTCGAGCCACAAGGTGCCGGCTGCCGGTCCCTTCCAGCGCGTGTGGAAGCGGTTCGCCGTGGGCGACCGGCAGTACGCCGCGATGAAGCTCACGCTGATGCTGCTCGTCGGCTCAGCCGCCATCCTCGTCGCCATCCTCGCCCTCTACCTCCAGTCCGGAGGCCGCAGCTTCGATCTCGGCGACCTGGCGGCCGCGCGCTACCCGCGCTGGCTACAGATCGTGGCGTTCCCGCTCATCTGGCTCGGGTTCGGCACCCTTGCAGGCGTCTTCCCGTTCCACACGTGGTCGCCCGACGGCCACGCCTCCGCCCCGACCGCGGTCTCGATGCTCCACGCCGGCGTCCTGATGAAGCTGGGGGCGTTCGGGGTCATGCGCGTGGGCATGGTGCTGCTGCCCGAGGGGACGCATTTCTGGGTGCCCGTCGTCGGCGCCGTCGCGGCCATCAACGTGCTCTACGGCGCCTTCTGCGCGATGAGCCAGACCGACCTCAAGTACATCGTCGCCTACAGCTCCGTGAGCCACATGGGGGTGGTCATGCTCGGGGCGGCGACGCTCACGACGGTGGGGTGGAACGGGGCCGTCTTCCAGATGGTGGCCCACGGGATCATGACCGGGCTCTTCTTCGCTCTCGTGGGGCTCGTCTACGAGCGGGCGCACACGCGCACCATCGCGAAGATGGGCGGGTTCGGCGCGGTGATGCCGGGCGTCGCCGCGTTTTTCACCCTGGCGTGCCTATCGTCGCTCGGCCTGCCCGGCACCGCGGGCTTCGTCTCCGAGTTCCTCGTCTTCCTCGGGGCCTGGCAGAGCGGGCACTACCTGTGGGCCATCCCCGCCGTGCTGGGCGCGTTCGTAACCGCCATCTACGTGCTCAAGGCGACGCGCGCCATCTTCTGGGGCCCTGGTCCGAGCGAGAGCTTCCACGAGCTGTCCGACGCGCGCCGCACCGAGTGGGGTGCCCTGGTGCTGCTCGGGGCCGGGCTGGTGCTGCTCGGGCTGTGGCCACGGCTCCTGCTCGATCCCATCGATCCCGGGAGCGTCGGGCACCTGGCGCGGCTCGTCGTGGGGCAGGCGCCATGAGCGAGCTTCGCATCCTGTGGATCCCCGGGTTCGTCGCGGCCCTCGCAGTGCTGGTGCTGCTGGTCGACACGCTCGCCATTCCCGGTCCGCGACCGCCCTCCAGGGCCATCGGGTGGCTGGTCGTCGCCGGTCTCCTCGTGGCGCTGGCGGGGACGTTCTTCGTGGACTCCTCCGGGCGCGCCGCGTTCGGTGCCTACGACGGCGGCGCGTGGACCACGTTCGTCCAGCGGCTGGTGCTCGTCGCTGGCCTGCTTGGCGCGCTGGGGGCGATCGACGACGTCGCCGCGCGCACGCCGCGCCGGCAAGGCGAGTACTGGCTGCTCATGCTGTCGAGCATCCTCGGCATGGTGCTCGTCCCCGGCGCGCGGGACCTGGTGCTCGTCGTGGTCGCCTTCGAGCTCATGGGCATCCCCCTCTACATGCTCGCCGCCTACGCCAAGACCGACAGCGAGCCACGTCCGGGAGAAGACCCGCGCAGGAGCCTCGCCGCGGAGGCCGCGCTCAAGCTCTACGTCGTCGGCGCGGCCAGCACGGCGGTCACCTTGCTCGGCGTCGCGCTCCTCACCGGCATGGCCGGCACCTCCCGCATCGAGGCGCTGGGCGCCGGGACGCACACCCCGCTCGGCACCGTCGGCATGCTCTTCGTGCTGGGCGGCCTCGGCTACAAGGTCGGGATGGTGCCCTTCCATATGTGGGTGCCCGATACCTACCAGGGCGCCTCGGTGCCCTTCGTCGCGTTCCTCTCCGTCGCCCCCAAGGTGGCCGGCATCTCGCTGCTCGGCACGCTGTTCCTCTCCGGCCTCGCCGCCCAGCGCGGGGTCTGGCTCGGCCCCCTCTCGCTCGCGGCGCTGCTGTCCATGGGCGTCGGCAACCTGCTCGGCCTCCCCCAGACCGACCTGCGCCGCCTGCTCGGCTACTCGGGCATCGCCCAGATGGGATACGTCCTGGTGGCGATGACGGCAGGTACCGTCCTCGGCGTGGGGATGACCCTGTTCTTCCTGGCCGGCTACGTGTTCACCAACCTGGGCGCGTTCCTGGTGGTCCACGCCGCGGGCGACCGCGACGGGCAGTACGGGTTCAGCGCGCTGTACGGCCTCTCGCGCCGCGCGCCCGGGCTCGCGCTCACGCTGCTGTGCTTCGTCCTTTCGCTGGCCGGGATCCCCTTCGTGGTCGGCTTCTGGGCGAAGCTCTACGTCTTCCTCGCGGCGTGGCAGGCAGGGCAGATCGCGCTGGTGGTGAGCGGCGTCGTGCTCGCCATCATGAGCCTCTTCTACTACCTGCGCATTCTGCGCGCGGCCTACATGGTCGACGACGAGCTCGACCGGTCGGCCCCCGCGCCCGCGCCCGCCCTCCGCCTCGCCATCGGCCTCTGCCTCGCCGCCGTCGTCGGCCTCGGCCTGTGGCCGAGACCGCTCGTGGACTCCGCCTCCGCAGCCGCAGCAGACTTGCTGGACCGAAACCCGGCGGGCGCGGTCGCGCACCGCTGAGCCCTGTCTGCCAGCATGCGTGAGGCTGGCGTCCCCAGCGTTCACCGCGACAAAGCGAGGATCACGACAGAAGACTCCACTTTGTTCCGTGTCGCGTCGGAGGCGTCCGTCCACGTGGCTCCTCTCACACCGGGGAATGACGATTCTTCGGCTCGGGACACGCCTTCGCGGCGATGGGTGCGTGGCAACGCCGCTCACTTCGAGCTGTTCGACGGTCTTCGCATCGAGAGCTGGGCGTCTCGCCCGCCGGAACGACGTCAGCCTCCGGGTTCGACGATCACCGTGCCTTCGTGGAGCACGTCCTCCGAGAGCAGCGCCTTCTCCTCGTGCTCCATGTGCTCCAGCACGCGCTGGAACAGCTCCTCCACCCCGGCTCCCGCGAACTCGCTCGGCGTGTGCGCGAGCCCGGCCACCGCGTCCCACAGCTCCTGGTGCTCACGGATGTGGCTCTCGTCCATGATCTCGGCGCGGACCGCCCCCCACGCGTCCACCGTCGGGATGATCGGCCGCAGCAGCTCCTCCTCCCGCAGGTTGTGCTCGACGATGGCCGCCGCCAGCCGCGTCACCCCCGCCTGCAAAAGGTCCACCACCGGCTCGCCCGCCCGCGCTCGCCGCGACAGCTCCCGCAGCTCGTCCATCATCGCCCGGATCTTCGCGTGTTGCCCGAGGAGCTCCGCCCTGATCTCGCTGGGTGTCATGCCGCCCTCTCACTTCTGGAGGAACGCGTCGAGGATTCGCTCCTTAGGCAGCCCTGTCCCCGCCATCGCCTTCTGCCGCTCGATCACGAGCGCGTCGAGCGACGGAGGCGGCGTCGGGTTCCGGTAGAACACGCCGGTGTGAAGCTCCGTCCCGTAGTGCTGCGCGAGCCCCATGGCCGCCAGCCGATCGCTCGGGTCGTGACCCACGCTCGCCAGCGACTTCATGATGGCCCGGTGGTGCTTCACCTGCGACTGCTCGTCCCCGAACGTCACGCACGGTGACTGCACGTTGACGAACGAGAAGCCCGGATACCGGATGGCCGCCTCGATCATCTCCGCCAGCCCCGGCATGTCCGCCGGCGTCCCCTGCGCGACGAAGTGCGCGCCGTAGGCCAGCACGTAGAGCAGCGGGTTCACCGGGTCCTCCAGGCTCCCGTACTCCGAGGTCGGCGTCTTCAGTCCCCGCGGGGACGTCGGCGAGAGCTGTCCCTTGGTGAGCCCGTAGATCTGGTTATCCATCACGATGTACGTCAGGTCCAGGTTGCGGCGGATGGCGTGCGGCACGTGCCCGCCGCCGATCGAGAAGCCGTCGCCGTCGCCCCCGGCGACCAGCACCAGCAGATCCGGCCGCGCCAGCTTGATGCCCTGGGCGATGGGCAGGGCGCGCCCGTGCACGCTGTTGAAGCCGTACGCCGTCGTGTACCCCGGGATGCGGCTCGAGCAGCCGATGCCGGACACGAACGCGATCTCGTGCGGGGGCCGGCCCACCGCGGCGAGCGCGCGGTAGATGGCCTGCAGCACCCCGAAGTCCCCGCAGCCAGGGCACCAGATGGGCTTGAGGTCGCTCCGGAAGTCCTTCGCCTGCAGCGGCACCAGCTTCTCCTGACTCGACAAGTTCACGGTTCAGTCCTCCGAGGCGATCGACGTGACGGGTTGCTGGAGCGCGGCGGCTGCGTTGCGGAGCTGCGCGACGATCTCCCCCGGCTGGATGGGGTTCGCCCCGCTGCGACAGAAGGACGTCACCCCGCGCGGCACCTCCGTGTACATGCGCAGGATCCGGTAGAGCTGCCCCTGGTGCGACAGCTCGACCACGAAGCCCGCCCGCACCGAGGCGAAGAAGTCCCGGTAGATCTCCTCGGCCACCGGGTAGACCAGCCACGGCACGAGGAGCTTCACGTCCAGCCCCTCGGCGGTCGCCCGCTCCATCGCCTCGCGGCACACGCCGGCGATGGACCCCCATGCCACCAGCCCCAGCCGCGCGCTCTCGTTGCCCTGGATGTGGAACAGCTCGCGGCGACGTCTCAGCGGGGCGAGCTTGCGGAAGCGCTTCTCGTTCATCGCCGCGTGCATCTTGCCGCTCGCCGTCGGGTTGCCGTGCTCGTTGTGCTCGATGCCGGCCCCCTGGTAGTTGCCCCCGCGCATGCCCGGGTGGCTGATGGGGCTCACCCCGTCCTCGGTCTGGCGGAAGCGCGCGTAGTCCTCCAGCTCCACGTCGGTGGGCTGCCGGCGCTCCTCGATGACGAAGCGCGACGTGTCGATGGGGTCCACCGTCTCCTTGCGCTGCGCCACCTCCTGGTCCGACAGGATGATGACCGGCGTCTGGTAGCGCTCGGCCACGTTGAAGGCCTCGACCGTCACGTCGAACGTGTCCGCCACGCTGGTCGGCGCGAGCACGGGGCGCAGCACGTCGCCGTGCGCGGAGAACGCGGCCATGAAGAGGTCCGACTGCTCCGGCTTGGTCGGGATGCCGGTCGAGGGACCGCCGCGCTGCACGTCGAGGATGACCAGCGGCAGCTCGGCGATGGATGCGAGGCCCATGATCTCGGTCTTGAGCGCCATGCCCGGGCCCGAGGTCGCCGTCATCGCCTTCTTGCCCGCGAACGACGCGCCCAGCGCGGCGCCGATGCCCGCCATCTCGTCCTCGGCCTGCAGCGCGGCTCCGCCGTACTTCCACACCTCGCCCGTGAAGAACTGCATGACCTCGGACGACGGCGTGATCGGGTACCCACCGAAGAACGTGCACCCGCCGAAGATGGCGGCCGCCGCGCACATGTCGTTGCCGTCGGTCAGCAGCTTGGTGCCCGAGCTCGCTGGCGGGCGATCCATGGCCCGCGGCGTGGACAGCGGGTGCTCCCGGGCGAACTGCTCCCCCAGCGCGAAGGCCCGCTCGTTGGCCTGGACGAGCGCCGCTCCCTTGCTCGCGAACCGCTTGCTCAGGCCACGCAGGATCGACTCCCTGGCGATGCCGAACCACCCGGCGATGAGACCCAGCACGACCGTGTTCTTCGCCTTGTCCGACCCGGCGGCCTGCTTGGCCATGTCGGTGATGGGCACCGGGAACACGTCCCTTGGCGTGACGCCCGGCAGCGGGATCGCCGCGGGAGCGATCCCCGTCTTCGCCTCGTAGATCACCACCGTGGTCCCGGAGACGGGTAGCTCTGCCCCGAACTTCAGGAAGTCCTCCCAGTTGAGGGCGACGGCCACGTCGAGGTTGCCTCCCGGGTTGTGAACACGGCGGGTCGACAGCCGCACGCGGCACGAGGACTCACCGCCGCGGACCTGCGAGCCGAAGCTCTTGGTCATCATCGCGTGGTAGCCCTCGTAAGCGGCAGCGGCGATGAGGGACTCGCCCGCACTCACGATTCCATCCCCCCCCGAGCCCGCCATTCCAATCACAAGGTCATCCATCGGCCGGCCTGATGAGGCAACCGATGTGCCGTGATGGATCTCCCGTGTTGCGAGAGCCAAACGTGAAACGAGGCCCGGGCTTTCTGCGCGCAGACGCAGAGCCTGCGCATCCTCAGGGGTCGTGAAGCGCGCACGACATACGTCCAGCCTCCTTCACGGATGAGGTGCGTCCCTGGCGTACCTGTTCGAGATCGTTTGCGTATCTGTGACCGTGCCTCACCTTGACGCGGTCTGTCACCGAACCCACTCTAATAACGTATGGGGAGCAGTCCCTCACCCCCGCCCTCCATCCTCGGGGGGCGGTACGTCCTCGAAGGGTGGGTGGGCGCGGGCGCGAGCGGCGAGGTGTGGCTGGCGCGTCATCGTGTCCTCGGCTCACGGGTGGCGATCAAGGTGCTCAAGCCTCGTGGCGGCGATGACAAGCAAGAGTGGTTTCGTCGTCGCTTCCTCACCGAGGCGCGGATCCTCGCCCAGCTCGAGTCGCGCCACGTCGTGCGCGTCTTCGACTTCGGCACCACCGACGACGGGCTCGCCTACCTGGCGATGGAGTACCTCGACGGCGAGACGCTGGCAGCACGCCTCCGTCGACGCGGCAAGCTGCCGCCGGCGATCATCGGTCTTCTGCTCGGGCAGGCGGCGCGCGGACTGGCGAAGGCCCACGCGGCGGGCGTGGTCCATCGCGACTTCAAGCCGGACAACGTCATGCTCGTCACGGAGGACGACGGAGGGACCGTCGCCAAGGTGCTCGACTTCGGCGGTGCGCGGCTGTCGCGCGAATCCGCGGCGCGCATCCGCCTCCTGGTGGGGGGCGACGGGGACGTCGCCGCCTCGAGCGCTCTCGTCGCCGGCACGCCCTACTACATGGCGCCCGAGCAGACCCGCAGAGGGGTGATCGACGCGGCGACGGACCAGTGGGCCTTCGGGGTCGTCGTTTATCAGTGCGCCACTGGGGTGCTTCCCTTCACAGGGGCCGGTACTCCCGAGGTCATAGAGGCCATAAGACGGGGGTACTTCGTTCCTCCGTCGAAGCGCGTGCCCTCGTTGCCAGCCGCGCTCGACGCCTGGATGCGCGTCGCACTGCATCCCGACCCGGAGAAGCGCTTCGGCAACATGCTCGCGTGTGCGGACGCGCTGGTCCTCGCCGTGGGCGACGGCGCAGCGAGCCGCACGACCCCCGCCCGCTCCGTGCGTCCACCGGCAGCCGCTCCGCTCGTGGTGACCGGCCTCGCGCTCCTGGCCAGCGCGCTCATCGCGCTCCAGCCTGCACCCCACGTTCACGAGTCCGCTCCCGAGCGAACGTCGACCCTCGTACCCGCCGCGCCCGCTCCGCTCGACCCTGTCGTCTCGCTCCCTCCCGACCGCGCACCTGCACCCCCGAGCTTCCACAACCCCGACCCCCCGGTCATCCCTCGCATGCGCTCGACCTCGGTAGTGGTGCCCGCCAGCTATCGCGGCGATCCGTACTGAGACCCGGAGTAGGCTCGGCCTTGCGGGGGTAGTGATGACGGTCGTCGAGACCTTCTTCAGCGTCGAGGTCGAGGACATGCAGCGGGCCACGGCGTTCTACGTGGCCGCGCTGGGCGCCACGGTGGCCTTCGCCTCTCCGGGGTGGTCCTCCCTGCACATCGCGGGAGTGCGCATCGGGCTGGCGCTCGGCCCGAAGCACGCGGCGACCCGGGTCGGGCTGCACTTCGCGGTCAGCGATCTCGCCGCGGCGCGGGCCGCCGTCGTGCGCGCGGGGGGCGGCGTCGAGGCGCCGCCCGTCGAGGTCGCGTCGGGCGTGCTCGTGGCCGACGTGACCGACACCGAGGGCAACACCTTCACGCTGGCGTCGAGGTAGCGTCGCCGTGGCCTGACCGGACTGGCGGGTTGCCGGCAGGCAGCGCGGGGTCGATGCTTGCGCCATGCCCGGCGAACGGATCGTCACCACGAAGCGCTCGATCACGAAGGCCGTGACCTACCGGCTCGTCATCATCTGCCTCGACTTCACAGTCGTCTACCTGCTGACGGGCAAGGCCACCGTCGCCGCGGGGTTCATGGTCGTGAGCAACATCTACACGACGGTCGCCTACGTCCTGCACGAGCGCTTGTGGGCGCGGATCAAGTGGGGCATCGAGACGAAGCCGGTGGAGACGAAGCCGTAGTTGTGCCAGCTCAGGTCGGTCGACCATCACAGGCGCGAGACGCCGATGCCACGCCGGCTCGCCACCCACAGCATGTCGCCCACCCGGCGGGCTGACGTCACGTCGCGACCCGGCGTCGCGCCCGCCTTCACCGTCCATGAAGCGCGGTCGTCCCCAGCGGGTCGGACGAGGAGCCCCTCCATCGTCGCCGCGAGCAGCTGGTCGCCCATGAGGGTGAGGCCGCCGGGGTTGATGCAGCCGCCGCCCAGGTGGGCATGCTCCAGCGCCCCGCCCGCCCTACCGGACGGGCGGAGCCGCGTCACGCCGCCCGCGTAGGTGCCGACGAACACGTCGGAGCCACGAATGGCGAGGGCGGTCACCCAGTCGTCCGCGAGGTCTCCCGTCGCGAGCGCGACCCGGCGGAAGGCCCCTCCCTTGCCGTAGTAGAGGCCCACGTTCGTCCCCAGCCAGATCGTGCCGTCCGCGCTCTCTGCCACCGCCCAGGTGGCGTGCATCGGCGACGCGAGCGGCGCCGGCCCCTTCTTCTTCCGGCGCGGCACCACAGGCTCCACGTGCTCGCCGTCGACCAGGGCCGCGCCTTCGTCGGTCCCGACCAGGAGGCGACCGTCGGACCGGACGAGGAGCGAGCGCACCGAGGACGAAGGGAGCCCGTCGGCCGAGCGGAGACGGCGAAGGGTGCCATCCGGCGCCACGCGCACGATGCCGCGGGCCGTGCCGAGCCACAGCGTGGCCCCACCGCTGCTCTCCTGCCACGCCGCGGCGTTGATCGCTTCGGTCGGCTCGAGGCCCTGCACAGGCGAGATCCCGTCCCCGTCCACGATGGCCGCCCCGCGGTCGAAGGTCCCCACCACGACCCGGGCCCCGTGACCCTCCACCACAGTGACGTCGTTCGAAGGCAGTCCTCCCAGCGTCACCTTCTCGTACCCACGTTTGCCGGTCCCCACGAACACGCCCTCCGTCGTCGCGGCGCACCGCACGTCTCCGCGCACGGCGACACCGTTCACGAGGCCCGGCACGCCTGCCTCGCGTCGCAGCGCCCCGTGGATCGGTCCCGCCAGCAGGCCGCTCCCGTAGGTGGCCACCAGGAGCGTGCCACCGGGCCCTTGCGCCAGACCGCGCGCATCGACGGACGCCACCGGCGTCACGCCCTGTCCGGCGCGAAACAGCCCCTCCAGGTCTCCCAGCACCAGCTCGGCACGGCCATCGCTCGCCGCGACCGCCGCGAGGGCCTGTCCGTGGGCGGGTGCATCGACGACGGGCACGGCCTTCCCGCTCTCGAGCCTGGCGAGCGGGCCATCCGCGTAGGCGACGTACAGAGAACCTCCGTGCTCGGCGAGGGCGGCGATGCGCTGGCCGCCGCCCGCCGCGGGCACGGCCTCGGGAGGAGCCTCCCTCGAGGGCACGCGAAAGAGCCCCGCGCCCCAGGTCCCCAAGTAGACGCCGGTGGAGGTGGCGAGCACGGCGTGCACCGGCGCACCGGTGACCGCGACCGTGCGCCGCACCGAGAGCTGTGGCGTCAGCGTTACCTGCGCTGCCCCGCCGTCCGTCCCCACCCACAGCACGTCGCCATCCGCTGCAAGAGCGTGCACCCGGGTATCGGGCAGCCCGTCGAGCGCCGTCAGCGTCCGCACCTGCCGGTCCCTGCTTACCACGGCGAGCCCTCCGCCCGTCCCGACGGCCACCCCGCCCGCGGGCAATGGCAGGCATGCCCTCGCGTCGTCGAGATCGGTCAGGGCGTGCGCAGGACCGGCCAACGCCAGCCCTGGCGCGAGCCCCCCCGCCGCTGCTGCCACCAACGCGACGAGCCCCGCGAGCCTCATGGCACCCTCGCGTCGGTCTCCGTCTCGTTGAGCGCGCGGTCGACGGCGACGACGTGGACCGAGCTGCCGGCGGGCACCGCGCCCTTGGGAGTCCACGTACCCCGGAACTGGCCGAGGCTCACGTGGGTGAGGCGGAGGAGCTGTCCATCGGGCGTCCGCACCTCGACGCGCTTCGCGTCCGTCAGGACCTGGGCGTAGCGGGCGCGCTTCTCGGCCAGGCTGTCTGTGGACGGTGGTGCCTGCGCGGCGATCTCGTCGGCCGTGAGGACCTGGGTGGCGACGATCTCGAAGGCGCCCCTCCCCGTCGGGCGCAGCGTCACCGCCAGGTTCGGCCCGCGCGTGTCCACCACGTAGGGGATCTTCAGGAGCTCGACCCCGCCGTCGTGGTGGGTGATGCGGACGAGGATCTCGTACGTGCCGTCCGGGGTGTGCCGGTCGACCAGGAACCGCACGACCCACGTCCCGCCGCCCTCGTCGGGCTCGAAGGTCGCGGATTTCGTCTCGCCGAAAGGGAAGACGGCGACGACGCCGAGGGCATCGGCGGGCGCCGGGATCCGGACCTCGGGATCGCCCGGCTGGAGGTGGTCCGGCGTGACGCTCGCGGTGCGACCGTCGGGGCTCTCGAGGTCCTGCCCGCTGACGTGCGGGTCGGCCTCCGTGTGCTTGGCCTTGCGCTCGATGTTCATGCGCGCGTAGGCCTCCTCGCTCTCCAGGACGAGGAACGACGTGTAGCGGCTCATCACGCCCTGCTCGAGGCTGGCCTTGATCACCTCGTCCTTGTGGGCGTCGCCCTCCCGCTCGAGGACCGCGATCCTGGCGTCTGCCCAGCGCTGCGCGACGTGCGGTGCCTCCTTCGCCGAGGCGAGGTCGACCGCCCGGCTGAACGGCTTGCCCCCCAGCGTGCCCGCGACGGAGAGCGCCGCGGGGAAGACGCCCTCGGGCACGAAGAACGAGAGCCCCACCTCGTCCCCCTCGTAGACCGTGCCCGGCAGCAGGGTGGCCACGTCGAGCCCCTCGGCGCCCACCAGGTGAACGTCGTCCAGGCGGCGGGCGCGGTCCGCGTGCACGACCAGCGTGGCGGCGCGCCGCGCGTCCTCCTCGGTCTTCGGCCGCAGCAGGCGTCCGTGAGTCGCAGTCGCCAGCGCGCCGGCCGCCACCTCGTCGGTCGAGCGGCCGAGGAGCAGGAGGTGCAGCGGCGCGTCTCGCAGCTGCTCTTTCGCGACGCGCTCGAGCTCCGTGGTCTTCGTCTCCCCCCAGGTCGCGGTCGCGTCGCCGAGGTACACGACCACCGGGGTCAGCCCCGCCGCTCGCGCCTCCTCGGCGGCTCGTCCCCCTGCCTCGAGGAGGCGTCCTACGTCGCTCGCTCCGTCGGGCTCGGCGCGGTCCACGAACGCGACCGCCTCTTGCCTGTCCGCGTCCGTGACCCCGCGCAGCCCGCCGGCGAGCGCCTGCGTGGTGACGTCTCCAGTCACGACTGTGAACCGATCTGCCGGACCGAGCTGCTCGAGCAGCATCGAAGTCGTCTTCGCCTGCAGCGCGCGCGCCTCGAGCATGCTCCGCGAGCGATCGCAAAGGACGACGAGGGCCTTGCGCGGGTCGCCTGCGGGCGCCGGAGCGTCGGCCGGCACGAGGTCCAGCTGCGCGTGTAGGTAAGCGCCCTTCTTCGTGTGTTCGACCACCACCTCGGGGGCCCTGGCTGCCGCCTGCACCAGCACTTCGCCGGTGGAGGTCCGCGTGCCGGCGCCGGCCGCGACCGTCTTGCCGTCGAGCGTGATGTGGACACGCTCGGCGGTGAGCCCCGCGTCGGAGGACGGCGGACGGTAGGCGAAGAAGAGGCCGTCGCTCGTGCGGTGCAGGGGGGCGAGGAAGCGCAAGACCACCCGCTTGGTCTTCTTCGCCTCGATCGGAAAGACGCGGAGCTTGAAGGACTGGCCGCTCTCCCACTCGAGCAGCGCCGGGTCGAGCATCCTGTCGACCGTCTCCTCGTAGGCCTTGCGGGCCTTGTCGCGCTCGACCAGCTCACCATCCATCAGCTGGCCGTTCATCTCCATCGCCAGGCCGATGACGACCGCGCCCTGAGGCAGGGGGAAGTGGAAGGTCCCCTCCAGCTGCTCGTCGCTGTCGTTCCGGAAGACGTGCTCCACCGTCGTCTCGGCGAAGTCACCGGCGGAGGTCGAGGTGATCCCGAGCCGCTCGATGGCCAGGCGAGTCTTGCCGGTCTTGTCGCCCTGCGCCTCGAGCGAGCCCTCCCCGACGAAGATGGCGTGCGGTGGCGGCCGCATCTCCGCGGCCAGCCGCGCCACGTCTCCCTGCTGCAGGGCCCTGTGCCCGCCGTCCACGGCGGGCGGCGTGCAGCCGACCGCGAGCCCGAGCAGGAGCCCCAAAAGCGCCCGCGCCTTCACTTGCCACCGCCAATCCGGATCTTCGCGACGTTGACGGTCTGGCTCTCGGCGAAGAGGCGGTAGGGCAAGGTGTACTTGCTCTCCCCCTTCCGCCCCTCGTTCAGGACGACGACGACCTCGCCGCGCGCCTCCGGGAAGGGACCGCGGTGCGCGCTGAAGTAGTTCACCTGAACGAGGTACTCGCCAGGCTGCGCGTCCTTCGCGGTGAAGCTCTCCGGGCCGTAACCGGTGGTCACGTCGTCGAAGAGCGCCTCGCCGCCTGCGCCCAGGCGGTGAGAGTAGAAGACCTTCTCGCCCGCGGGCGTGGTCACCCACAGGTCCACGTCGGTTCGATCGGTGTCCCAGGTCAGGAACACGTGGATGTCGTTCTGCAGGCCTCCATGCAGGTCGAGCGCGTCGATCTGGCGGGTCAGCGCCTTGGCCTTGGCCGCGTCCCCGCGAGTCTCCGCCGCGCGCCGCGCCTCGCCGAGGATCTGTCCCAGGCGCTGCTTGGCGGGGTAGCGGAGCTGCTCGGAGGTCCCCTCCGCGGCGATCACGCTCTCGAGACGCCGGGTCGCCGAGTCGGCCTGCCCGAGGCGCAGCTCGACGTCGGCGAGCTCGAAGACCAGCCGCGAGTCACCGCCCCGCTCGTCGACCGCGGCCAGCAACCGCGTCCGCGCTGCGTCGAGGTCCCCGCGTTGCTTGAGCAAGGTCGCCAGCGCGCGCTCGGCGTCGGGATCGCGCGGCATGAGCTCGACGATGGAGGAGTAGACACGCTCGGCGTCCTCCTTCGCGCCGCGCTCCATGTAGACGTCTCCCAGGGCGCGTACCGCGACGAGGTTGTAGGCGTCGCGCGCCCTCCACGCCTTCGCCTGCGCCAGTGCGCCGTCGAGGTCTCGTGCGCCGAGGAGCCCGCGCACCAGGGAGAGCCGCCGGGCGCGATCGTCGGGGTGCTCCTCCACGTCCCGGCCCAGCTGGGCGAGCTCCTCCGCGGTGGGTGTGTGCACCCCTTGCTTCGGCTCCGAGTCGAGCGCGACGAGCGAGAGCTCACCAGAGGACCGGTCCGGAGGTGCGGCGTCGGACTCGGCCGTCGCGCCCAGCAGGAGCGACAGCACGGCAAGGGCGGGGAGGGGAGAGCGCATGCCCTCGCGGTGTGCGAGGCGCGGGCCACGCCCAATGCCGCGGCTTTCCAGGTCTCTCGGTGCCCGTCGTGATGAGGCTCGCCCACATCCCGTGGGCGGGTGGACACGGCGGCACCCCGCTGGCAATCAGCCGGCAGTCAGAGCGCGCGGACCTCGCCGAGCGCCTTGGCGACCGACTCCCAGTCGAAGGTGGGCAGACCGCGCTCGGTAGCGTGCTCGACCCAGAAGCGACCCGCCGCCGAGAGCGCGACTCCCTTGGTCGCGCCCCACTCGGAGATCACCTGGGCGTCGGCGAGCGTCCCCGTCCAGACCTCGACCCGCCAGTTTCCGGGGTCGTAGGTGCTGGAGCGCTCTGTGATGCAGACGGTGAGGCGGGAGCCCTGGCAGCGCAGGTCGTAGACCATCCCGCGGCTGCTCCGGAACTGATCCGTGATGCGCAGCGCGTCCTTGTTTCTTGGCTCCGCCCTCACGAATCCTCGACCACGGGCTGCGGCCCGGGGATGATTCCGGCGATGTCCGGGTCGACGCCGGGCTCGCTCGCCGCCTTGGGCGTCGCCCGCTCGTCGCGGCGCTGCTTGCGCTGGGCGTCCTTTTCACGCTGCCTGTCCTGGCGAGCGCGTTCTTTCTGTCGCTTCTGGAAGGTTGTGTTCGATGCCATGCGTGCGTGCCTCCCTTGTTCCTGCGCTTCCCCGTCCACTCGTGGGGGCACGGCGAAGCGCGAGTCTTCGCTCTCCTTTACACGAAGCTCGGCTCCCCGTCCCGTCCCGTCGCGGCGATTGTCTGCCTGGACAGGCAAATCCGCCGTTTCTCGGGCTCAGCAGCTCCTCTGTCGGTGGACCTCCGCCGGCTCAGGTACCCGCGGGAGGCCCAGGGCCAGGGCGCGGGCGACCTCCGACGTGACGACGGGCACGAACTCGAAGTCCATGAGGTCGCGCCCATCCGGCCCTGGTCTCTCAGGCGGGCGTAGACGGCCTTCACGTCCCTGTCTCTGAAGCGCTCGATGACCATGAAGAGCATGCCCCATTCAACCACGCCGGGGCGCGCGCTCCTCAGGAAGCGCCGTGCGTGCTTCCATGAGGTGTTGTCTTGCCGCTGAGTCCCGGAGACAGGTTCGACCGCTACGAGATCCTCGCCCGGCTCGGCGGTGGTGGAATGGGGGAGATCTACCGCGCTCACGACGCGCGCCTGCAGCGCGATGTAGCGCTGAAGATCCTCCGGGATCGGGACGGGGCGACGGACCCGTCCGGTGCCGAGCGAATCCTGCGCGAGGCGCGGAGCGCGGCAGCTCTCGAGCACCCGAACGTGGTCGCCGTCTACGACGTGGGCGAGCGGGTGCTCCCGGGGGAGACCGGGGGCACGCCCTACATCGCCATGGAGCTCATCAAGGGCAGGTCGCTCCGGGAGTGCGTCGGCGATCTCTCCACTCCGCTCGCCGAGCGCGTCCGCTGGCTGACGGACATCGCCCGGGCCCTGGGGGCAGCGCACAAGGCCGGCCTCGTGCACCGCGACGTGAAGCCGGACAACGTGATGCTGCGGGACGACGGCGTCATCAAGGTGCTCGACTTCGGCGTGGCCAAGCGCTCGGCCCCGTCCGCCATCGTGTCGCCGACCCTGGCCACTGCAGGGGGCGCCCTCTCGACCCTCGGACCGCGCAGCCGCGCCGTGGGCACACCCTTCTACATGTCGCCGGAGCAGCTCCGCAGCGAGCGCCTGGACGGGCGCGCCGATCAGTTCTCGTGGGGCGTGATGGCCTACGAGCTGCTGACCGGTCGTCCGCCCTGGATCTCGGCGGGGGACCTGCTGCAGCTGGTCGCCGAGATCCAGAGCGACGATCCGGCCCCGCTGCGCAGCATCGATCCCCAGATCCCGCCGGAGCTCGAGGCGCTCGTCCTGCGGGCGCTCTCGAAGTCACGCTCGGCGCGGTTCCCGTCGATGGATCAGCTGGCGGAGGCCCTGGCGGCAGCCGCACCACCCCCCCCGGGGGCCCGTCGGGTCGCGCCCAAGACGAGCGTGAAGCCCCCATCCCCGAGGGACAAGCTCAGGACCCGTGAGGATGACTCGGAGCTGGCCGCGCGCGCTCAGGCCCGGGTCGGGAAGGTGCTCCGCGGCAAGTACACCGTCGACGCCGTGCTGGGCATCGGCGGTATGGCGGTCGTCTACGCGGTGACGCACCGAAACCGGAAGCGCTTCGCCCTGAAGCTCCTGCACCCGGAGCGAGGCGGGGAGATCAAGGAGCGATTCCTGCGCGAAGGCTATGTGGCGAACACGGTGAATCACCCCGGGGCGGTCGCCGTGCTCGATGACGACACGGCAGAGGACGGGGGAGCGTTCCTCGTCATGGAGCTGCTGGAAGGGAAGAACGTCGAGGAGCTCTGGGACGGCGCGAACGGACGCCTCCCCCCGCGCGTCGTCGCATGGATCGCCGATCAGCTCCTCGACGTCCTGTCCGCCGCCCACGCCCGGGGCATCGTCCACCGGGACGTCAAGCCGGCGAACCTCTTCCTGACCCGGGACGGGAAGCTGAAGGTGCTCGACTTCGGCATCGCAAGGCTCCGTGAGTCGTCCGACGCGATGCTCTCCACGAGCACGGGGGTCATGCTGGGGACCCCGGCGTTCATGGCGCCCGAGCAGGCCTCCGGCCGGCACCGTGACGTGGACGCGCGCACGGACGTGTGGGCGGTGGGGGCGACGATGTTCACGCTGCTGACGGGGCAGATCGTGCACGAGGCCGACAACGCGCAGGCGCTCCTCGTGGCGGCGGCGACCGCGGCGCCACGGAAGGTCGCGCCCCTGGCGCCCGAGACTCCGCCGGCCCTGTGCGAGGTCATCGACCGGGCGCTCGCGCGCTCGAGCGAGGACCGCTGGCCCTCGGCCAGCGCGATGCGCGAGGCCCTGCAAGCAGCGCACGTCGCCGCGTTCGACGCTCCCGTGTCGCGCGATGCGGTCGACGTCCTCGTGCAGAGCACCCTGCGGATGCACGTGCCCCCCACGACTCCGCTGCAGAGGTTGGCCCCGGACTCACCGACCCTCGCGGCGGCGACCTCGGGCGACGCCCCCGAGCCGCGCCACGTCATCACCAGCCCGAACTCGCGCTCGGTGAACCCGCAGGCCCTCACGGAGGTCGTGGTGGGAACCGCGATGTCGACAGCGAGGCCGCTCTCGTGGCACCCGGCCGCCGGGACCACCGCCCGGCAGGACCGAGGCGGGCGTGCCCTGCGCGTAGGGATGCCGGCGGCGCTCATCGCGCTGGTGGTGGCAGGCGGATACGCCACGCTCCACTCGCGAGTCGGGCACACGCCGGAGATCGGCGCCAGTACGACCGTGCCCGGTCCCGCGGTCGTTCAGCCCTCCGCCTCCGCGGAGCCATCGCCGTCGGCGCAGGAAGTGCCCGCGGCCACCGCGAGCACATCGTCTCCCGTGGCCTCGGTGTCGCAGTCCGTGGCACCGGTGACGACGCCGACGCCGAACCACAACAAGGTGCAAGCGGGCACGGCGGCCCCGGTTCGGACGGCACCGCCGGCCACCACCGAGGACTCGCAGGGATGCTTCTACTTCGACCCGCAGGTGAAGCGCCTCGTCGCCAGGCCGGGGTGCCGCTGAGGAGCGCCAGGAGCAGCGCTGCGCTACGTTGTTGTCCCCATGAAGCGCGCGTTCTTCCTCGCCGGCGTCGTACTCGCTGGCTCCGCATGCAGCCGCTCCTCGTCCATCAGCGCCGAGCCTATGGCCTCCTCCTCGTCGCGGGCACCTGTCGCGACGACGAACGCCTCGATGGCTAAGGCCACCGTCGGCTCTCCCGCCCCCGATTTCACGCTCATCGATCTCGATGGCAAGGCCGTCAGCCTCTCCAGCTTCAAGGGCAAGACGGTGGTGCTCGAGTGGTTCAACCCGGGTTGCCCCTTCGTGCGCAAGGCGCACACCGTCGGCTCGCTCAAGAACACCCCCGGCCGCGCACTGGCCGAGGGTGTGGTCTGGCTGGCCGTCAACTCGGCGGCGCCCGGAAAACAGGGCAACGGGGTGGAGATGAACCGAAAGGTTGCGGGGGAGTTCGCCATGACCTACCCGGTGCTCCTGGACGAGAGCGGCATGGTGGGGCACGCGTACGGCGCGACCAACACGCCGAACATGTACGTCATCGATCCGGCGGGGACGCTGGTGTACCGGGGCGCGATAGACAACTCGCCCGACGCGGAGGGGCAGTCGCCCACGGACGGCAAGCTGGTCAACTACGTGGAAGAAGCGCTCGCGGCCCTGAAGGCGCATCAGCCCGTGAAGGTGCCCGAGACCAAGGCCTATGGCTGCGGCGTGAAGTACGCGAGCTGATTTTCATTGCGCAGCGTGAGAGGGGCGATGTGGACGGCCGCCTCCGACGCGACACGGGAAAAAGTGGAGTCTTCTATCGTGATCCTCGCCTTGTCGCGGTGAAAAGCGACCTTTTCTCCCGAGAACGCTGCTTCTTGAGTCGTCACCTTCGAGCTCATCCCGTTCACAGCGACGATCACGACGGAGACCGTCACTTTCACAGCGGAGACATTCGCTTTCACGACAGAGATCGCCGCTTCTACGACAGCGAAATTCGCTTTTTTCCGACGAGAAAGCAGAGATCACGACGAACAAAGCCGAAGTGAGAGGCGAAAAGCGGAGATTCACCGGGAAGAAGTGGAGTTTTCGGTCGAACCAGCACAGGTCGCTCGCGAAGAAGCAGGGGTCACTCGAAACGAAGACGAGTTTCCAGGCAAAGAAGAGGCCCGCCCGAAGCGAAGCGGGTGCTTCACTGTCCGAACGAGCCGGCGTCGGCGAAGCCGCCGCTGCTACTACCCGAGCCGCCGTCGAAGCCGCCGCAGTTGGTCTCGTAGCAGCTCCAGATACCGTCTGGGTAGCAGTCGCACTCCCAGGTGCTGCAGACGTTGTTGTCGATCGGGTAGTCGCAGAGCGAGCCGATCTCGCTGCACGCGTCGGTGTTGCCTGGCGGCGCAGCCGGGCAGCTCGGAGGGGGGCAGCTCACGCCGATACACTCCCAGTAGCCGTTCGAGCAGCTGCACTGCTCGCTGTCGCAACCGTCGCCATAGCTGCAGGTCTCACCGTCCACGCAGGTCTCGCCGGGCCCCGGGGGGTTGACCGGGCAGACCGGAGGCGGAGGACACGGGTCCGCGTAGCACCCCCACTCGCCGTTCTCGCAGGTGCACTCTTCCCCGCAGCCGTAGCCGTAGCTGCAGGTCAGGCCGTCCTCGTCACAGGCTCCCGAGGGGGGGTAATCGGAGCACCCAGGTGGCGGGCCGCCGCTGCTCGAACCGCTCGACCCACCGCTGGAGCTGCTGCTCGAGTAGCCACCCGAGCTGCTGCTGGAGCCGCCGCTGCTCGAACCGCTCGACCCACCGCTGGAGCCGCTGCTCGAGTAGCCACCGGAGCTGCTGCTGGAGTGGCCACCGGAGCTGCTGGTGGAGCCGCCGCTGGAGCCCGAGCTACCCCCGCCCCCGCCATCAGGGATGGTGTCGTCGGTCCGACCGCCGCACGCCTGGATGGCGAGACCACCGCAGAGCAGGACGCCGAACAGGAAGCCAAGCCGGGAAGAGAAGGAGCGCATGCGACGCCTTTGAGCGAACGGCGTGCCAGCCCGGCAGTTGCGGAAATAGCGGTCCCGCGGTCCCTGTCCGGGGTGTCGATGTGAGCCACCACGGCGGCCATGTCATGTGCGGCCCTCCGCGCCACGGGCCGCTCCATGCCTGCGGTTGCTGGGCGCCTCGATCGCTGCGAGAGTCGAAGGACGTGAACCAGGGAATGGGCAACTGCACCGGGTGCGGGGCGACGCTCCCGCCTTTCCTCGAGTCCGACGGCACGGTGCGCTGCGGAGCGTGCGGGACGGTGAACGGCTCGGGGATGGCGCCCAACTTCGGTGTCCCGCCCGGGGGATACGGGCCGTCGCCGCCCGGCGGATACGGTCCACCAGGAGGGTTTCCTTCGGCCGTGGGTGCGGGTGGCGCGGTGGCGGGGTGCGCCGGGATCGCGGTGGCGGGGGTGGCTGTGTTCGTCGTCCTGGCAGGCGTCGCGGGGTTCTTGCTGATGCGGCGTTCGTCATCGGTCACGGTCCCGGTCGTCACCACGGCGACGGCGGTCGCCCCCATGCCCGCCCCCGGGGTGACGACGCTCCCGATGGAGTGGGAAGGTGTACACGCCCCGATCCTGACCGACGTGAACGGCGACAAGGTTCCGGACGTCGTCGGACGCGTGCGCTACATCCTGGGCGGCGACACGATCTCGCTGGCTGCGTTCGAGGGCGCGACCGGCAAGCCGCTCTGGGAGAGCGCCCGCGTGGGCTCTCACAGCGCCACCTTCCAGGGACTCCTCGGCCTCGCCGACGACGCGCTGCTCCTCTGCAAGACCAGTGGCGAGATGACGGCGTGGGGCCTGCACGACGGCAAGAAGCGCTGGACGAAAGGCCTACCCGACAAGGCCAAGCACCTCTGCAAAGGCGACCATCCGGGCGAGGTGCACGTGGTGCTGGCGGACGATACCGTCGTTACCGTCCGGCTGGCCGATGGGCATGCTTCCGCACCCACGCCGGCGCTCAAGGGCGCCAGCCACTGCTCGCCGCTCGCGACCGACGGCGCCGACGACGGGGACCCGAACGTCGAGACCCACAGGCTCTTCGGGGAAGACGCGAGGGTCGAAGGCATGCAGGGAACGCTGACGCTGCAGCGGTCGGGCGGTCCCAGGATCGTCCTCGGGTACCGCGCCAAGGGCACCCGCGTCCCGATGATCGCGGGCGTCTACCCCAGCCCCGCCCAGAACTGGAAGAGCGACGTGCCGGGCGCGCGCCTGCTCGAGACCACCAGCGGGCCGGAGTCCCTCGGAGCCCTGGGGGGCAGCCGCGTCTTCACCGAGTACGGCTTCAGCAGCGGGGGGATGACGCCGCACCAGCTCGTGGCGTTCGACGTCACGGGCCACAGGCTCTGGGAGACGCCGCTGCCAAGCGGTGATCCGCTCACGGCCATCCGGGCGGACGAGCAGCGCGTGTTCGTGTCGCAGTGGGGACAGCTCTCGGTCTGGGACGGCGCGAGTGGGAAGGCGCTGTACACGATCGGCAAGCGGTGAGGTGGCGAGCCTGGGGCACATCGCCGTCGGGATGGCGGCCGGCCGGTGGTGGGCTCCGGCGAAGGCGGTACCGGCGATGCTCGCGTTGTCGGCGCTGTCGATGCTGCCGGACGTCGACGTCGTGGGTATGGCGCTGGGCGTGCCGTACGGCGCGCCATGGGGTCATCGCGGCGCGACGCACTCGCTGGTCATGGCCGGGGGGCTGGGCGTGGCGTTTGCCCTGCTCGTGCGCGGGCGATCGCATCGCGGGACGACGACGACAGCGCTGCTCGCCATGGCGGTTGCCGCGTCGCACGGGCTGCTCGACGCGATGACCGACGGAGGCCGCGGGGTCGCGCTGCTCTGGCCCCTGACGACGCAGCGGTACTTCCTGCCGTGGCGGCCGATCCCGGTGGCGCCCATCGGCCTGGGGTTTCTCTCGGGTGAGGGGCTCGAGGTGGCGGGGTGGGAGCTCGTCATGTTCCTGCCCCTCTTCGCGTATGCGCTATGGCCCCGCCTGCGCTGACCATCCGGCGCCGGCACTGGATGCAGAGGCCAGGACCAGCACTCCACCAGCCCTCGCGCAAAGGCCCCGGAGCTGCTCGACAGGGCCTGCGCCCTCGTAGAACCACTCGGTCTTGACGGCGCGGGGCTCGTTCCTGTCCGCGACGGGGCACGCAGCGATCCGATGCTCGGTCGGGCAGCCGCGCTCGTCGTAGACCTGATCCTGGATGAGCCTCGCGGTGCCGGTGTTCCGGCAGGTCGCCCTCGCCTCGGCCTTCAGCCGGGACATCGCCTCACGCGTCTCCGCCGTGCTGCCGCTGCGGCTCCGAGCCAGCGTGAGCTCTGTGCAGGTCCGCCGACCGTCCGGCTCACCGAGATCCCACGGTCGGCATCCCCCCGCGGTCCACGTCCCGAGGGAAGGACTCGCGGTCCTGGGCACCATGCCGGTTGCCGGCACCTCCCCGCAACGGGCGCTGAGCGCTCCGTAGCAGGGCGGCAGCCAGTGGCCCGTCTGCGAGGCGAGGGCCGTTGCGGTGGCCGAGTCGAGATACCCATGGGTGGGGATCGCTCCTGCCTGTCCGGGCTGGGCGTCGTAGGCCTCCTGGAACGCCTGGACGAGCTCCTGGAGATCCGGGCGGCAGGTACAGCCGTCTTCGCCGTCCGTGAGAAACGCGTAGAGCTCGTCGGCCGTCGTCACCACCGTGCTCCTCGCTCCGGCGTCCGGCGTCCTCGCGCCTGGACTCCTGCCCATCTCCTCGCCCGGTGTCGCGTGGATCTCGAGCGCTCGCTCGGAGCACGCGGGAAGTCCCGCAAGGACTGCGTCGAGCACGATGACCGAAACGACCGTGGAGCAGCGCACGACCTTCATGCCGGTGGCGGATGGTGCAGCCTGCGTGCCTCGTGAATCTCGCGGCCGTGCCGGCATTTCTCGACGGAGCATGACAACTCGGGATCCTGCTCCGCCAACCGGGATGTCCATTCGCGCGAAGCGGGAGTTTGCGCCGGCGCGCACGACTTGCTGGCGCTACAGAAGGGCCGCAATGGCGGCGTAGTGAAGCCCGCTGCCGACCAGCACGAAGAAGTGCCAGATCTCGTGAAAGCCGAGCACGAGCGGCAGGGGATCAGGGCGCTTCAGCGCATAGACCACGGCACCGGCCGTGTAGGTCACGCCGCCGGCGACTACCAGCGCGATGACGGTTGCGGGAAGCGACTGGAAGCCTCGCGGTCCGGCGACGACGAACATCCAGCCCATCGCCACGTACATGGCCGTGTAGAGCAGCCGTGGCGCCGATGGCCACGCGAGGCGGAGCACGATGCCGACGGCTGCGACGCTCCAGACGCCGATCAGCATCGAAGCCCTCGTGGTTCCCTCGAACGCACGCCAGAAGATGGGGGTGCAGGTGCCGGCGATCATGAGGAAGATGGCGGCGTGATCCAGCTTCCGGAGCCTGCTCCTCAGCGCCTCGCCGCTCGGTAGCAGGTGGTACGCGGAGCTGGCTGCGTAGAGGCCAACGAGGCAGGTGCCGTAGACGAGGGAGAGTACCGCCGTAGTCGTCTGGTGACCGGCCCGGGCGAAGAGGGCAGCAGCTCCGGCGCACGCCAGAGCGAAGCCGGCGAGGTGGCTGTAGCCACTGACCGGTTCTCTCGCGTGCCACCGCCGCCGTGGGGGTCGCAGGTCCTCTGCACCGAGCATCCTTGCTTTCATGGGCCCGCAACGTAGGCATGCTGGTGTCACGGGTTCATCAGCGCTCGGTCACAGTCCGGCCTGCGCAAAACGTGCAGCATCCAGCATGCTGTGCACGCAAATCTCTCCGAGATCACGCGAAAATAGCGGCATCCTACGCTGGGCACGCCACGTGCTCGGTGGTCGGGCTTTCATGAACGCAGGACCTGCCAGCATCGAGAGCTCCCTGCGCGCATCGTCGCTGTTCGGTGGACTTGATCCCGACACCGTGAGGTCGCTCGCGCTTCACGCCAGGCGGCGTCATTTCGAGCGAGGGGCGTGCGTCTGGCGGGCAGGGGAAGACGCATCGTGCATGGCCCTCATCGCCTCCGGGCTGGTGAAGATCGTCCAGCCGGGAGGGGCGATCGTCGCGATCCTCGGCCCGCACGAGACCTTCGGCGAGCTGGCGATCGTGGGCGGGAGCTCGTACTGGGCGGACGCCGTGGCGGCCACTCGCGAGCTGGAGCTCCTCTGCGTGGACGCGAGCGCCGTTCACGCTGCGTCCGAGTCGAGCCCCGCGTTCGCGCGCGCGATGAGCCGCGCTCTGGTGAGCCACGGGAGGGTGCTCCACGAGAAGATACGCATCATGAGCGCTGGCTGCGTCGAGCGCCGGCTCGCGGCCCTGCTACAGCACCTCCTCGAGCGGTTCGGCGACGAGCTCGAGGACGGGAGCATGGTCGTCCAGATCGCCCTCTCCCGGGCGGAGCTGGCCTGTCTCGTGGGGGCTACCGTCGAGACGACGATCCGCATGATGAGCCGGTGGCAGAGGGAGCGGATTGTCTCCACGGTCGACGACGGCTTCGTGGTGCATTCGCCACGACGCCTCGACGAGATCCTCGGGGGCACCGCCGGCGCGCCCCTCACCCCGTCGGCGCCGCGATGACCCCCCGCGTGACGGAGCGGCCGAGCTTCTCCAGCTGATCGTGACGGTACGCTCCGAGCAGGGCGGCACCGATCGCACCGGCGAGCATCGACTGCGAGTGGGCGCGGACTTCGATGGGACCGACCTTCTTTCGCTTGGTCGAGGAGCCCTCCTTGGCGACGAGCTCGCGGATAGTCTCGACCAGCCCCTGATCGGCGGCCATGCCCCCCGTCAGCGCGATGACGCCCTCGGCCCCCGCCGAGCGCAGCAGGCGAACGAGCCGCCCGGCGATGCTCAGGTGGATACCCTTGAGGATGTCGCCCGCACTCATGCCGCGGCTCACCATGTTGATGACGTCGGTCTCGGCGAGGACCGCGCAGATGCTGGACACCTCCTCCACCTTGTTGGCCTGCAGCGACAGTTGCCCGACGTCTTCCAGGGGAACGCCGAGGTAGCGGGCGATGTTCTCCAGGAACTGCCCGCTCCCGCTCGCACACTGGCTGGTCATGCGGTGATCGAGGACCTTGCCGCGCTCGTCCATCTTGATCGCGCGTGCGTGAAGAGCCCCCATGTCCAGCGCGGCTCGCGCCTCCGGGAACAGGAAGACCCCACCGCGCGCGTGGGTGGTCATCCCGTAGAAGTGGCCGGTCGCGAACGTCACCCCGTCGGCGTCGCCGGTGCTGGCCACGTAGTCGAACTGCGATGGGTCCACCTTCGCCGCGGAGCAGGCCTCCTCGAAGGCCGCGCGCGCGACGTCGTGCACGTTTCGCCGCCGGATGCGCTGGACCACCGAGGCCAGGAGCTCGCCGTCGGCCCCCGCCCAGCTCCGGGCGACCACCACCTTGACCGCGCTGGAGCCGCAGTCCACTCCAGCCGTCAGCTTCCAGTCCGTCATGGGCGTGCCTCCCGAGCAGCGTCCGCCCCTCGCAGGAAGGCGGGTAGCGGCGCGACCTGTCCCGACTGCGCATCCCCGAGCGCGAAGAGCGCGGCCCCCAGCGCTCCCATGTAGATCGAGTCGGGGTGGATGTTGAGGACGGTCGCGGGGTCGTAGTTCTCGTTGACGAGCTCGCGCAGCACCTTGACCGCCATCCCGTTGTTGCAGACGCCCCCGGTGAACGTGAACTCGTTGGCGATGCCTCCCGAGCGGGCCAGCAGCGACATGGCGCGAAGCATGATGGCGCGATGCAGCCCCGCGAGGATGTCCTCGCGCTTCTGGCCGAGCGCCAGTCGTTCTCGCAGCTCCGCACCCGCGAAGACCGTGCACGTCGAGCACACCTTCACGGACTTGGTCGACTGGAGCGCCAGAGGCCCGAGCTCGTGCAGGCCGAGGTTCAGCTCGTCGGCGATGTAGCCGAGGTACCGGCCGCACCCGGCCGCGCACCGGTCGTTCATCTGGAACGAGGTCACGACGCCGCTGTCATCCACCTGGATCGCCTTCGTGTCCTGACCGCCGATGTCGAGGACGGTGCGCGTGCCGGGGAAGACACGGTGCGCCCCGCGCCCGTGGCACAGGATCTCGCTCCGGACGCACTCCTTCGGGAAGGGGAGGGTCTGCCGCCCGTATCCCGTTCCCACGACGCCCACCGGCTCGACGCGCTGGCCGGACGCGAGCTCGATGGCGCCGAGCAGCGCGCTCCGCGTGGCCTCGGTGCGGGCATCTCCCGCCGGGAAGACACGGTCGAAGGCGCGTCGAAGCAGGCCCCCGACGTCGTGCGTCTGCGAGCGGGTCTCGACCTCGAGGATGGCGCGGTCGTACAGCGCCGCGAGGGGCTCGAAGGCGATCTCCCCCGCGCGGGCGACGGCCTCTGCCTCCGCTACGTATGCGGCTCCGGCGATGTCCCGGAAGAACTCGCTGCGCCGGGGGGCCTCTCCGAGGAACGTGTCGGTCGCGGTCCGCTCGATGGCATCGAGGATGCGCTGGACGGCGCGCTCCAGCACCGGGCGCTCGCCGCGGTGGATCAGGTTGCGCTCCAGGTTGCGCTGGATGGTGGTGCGCAGCTCGCGGAGCTCGTCCAGGAAGAGCTCCAGACGAAACGCCGCCCTCATCGGCACGGCCCAGGCACGGCTCGTCTCCACCCCCACGCTCGCAGCCAGCGCGCGCTGGAGCAGGTCGAAGCGGGCGCTGGTCACCGCCTCCGTCCAGGCGATGGCGCTGGCCACCTCGTAGTTGCTCCTGCTGTTGGTGATGCCCCGACCGAGAACCTGGCCGCTCTCGTCCAGCAGCACGGCCTTGGTCGTCGTCGATCCCAGGTCGATCCCGACGACGCACCTCACGGCGACACCCCGCGCGTCGTGCCCTCGGCGACGCGTCCCTTCCGCGCTTCGAGCATCTGCAGGTAGCTCTGGACGCGGTTCTCGATGTTGGCCTTCCCGAAGTAGCGCGGATCGACCAGGTCGCTCTCGATGAAACCTCCAGGCACCCCCGTTCGCTGCTCCAGCTGACGCAGCATCAGCAGCTGTCCCACGCTGAAGGAGTTGCAGCTCTTGACGCTGTTCACCAGGAAGCCGTCCGCCTCGTACTCGCGGATGTACTTCGCGAGGAGGTCGACCCGCGTCGGCAGGCCGAGGTTGGTGTAGCAACCCAGGCAGTAGTCCGCGAGCGTCTCGAGCGGGCGGCTCGGGTCGTGACGGAACCCCGTGTCGTACAGGCCGCCGACGCGCGTGTACGTGCTGGCCACCACCACGGCGCCCTCGCGGCTGAACATGCGCCAGAAGTCCTGGAAGCTGGTCCAGTTGGGCGGGCCCTCGATGACCAGGCGGTACCGCTCCTTCACGGTGCCGTCCGGCGTCATCGGTCCCTCGTGCCGCGCGATGCGCGCCTCGACCTCCTCGCGCAGCTCGCGGTAGTAGAGCCGCGCGTCCTCGGTCCCGCGGAAGGAGCTGAAGATCGGTCCGACGTAGTAGACGCCGCCGAAGTAGCCGTCGATGGGGGACGGGCGGTGGCGCGCGCTCTCCCAGACAGCGACGAGGTCGTCCTCGGCCAGCTTCGACAGGGAGAGGTGCCGCGCCAGCGCCTCCACGTCGAACGGGCGGCCGGTGATCTTCTCCATCGCGGGGATGACCTCGCGGCGGATCTGGTCGACCACGTAGGCGCGCATCTCGGGCGTGATGTGCCCGTCCGGCTGGTACGGGACGTGGAGCATGACCACCGGGCACTTGTATTCGCGCTGCAACAGCTCGAACCACTTCATGAAGGTGAAGCACCCGGTGTACGAGAGCAGCAGCAGGTCGGGGTCGGGGAGCTTGGTCCCCGTGGGGCCGATGTTGCCGTTCTTGAGCATCCCGATGTCGCACTTCACGTAGGTGCACACGTCCTCGGAGTGCCCCGACTTCTCGGCCTCGGCGATGTACCCCGCGCTCTTCTTGCGCATGCCCGACTGCAGCGCGTTGATCTCGGGCAGCACCGGCAGCATGTCGAAGGCCCCGATGAGCTCCGTGAGGTTGCCGGGCACGAAGGTGTAGACGACCTTCTTCCCCTCCTCCTTCGCGCGGGCGAGCCGCTCGTAGTGATCGGCGATCATCTGCTTCTGCCGGAGCTGGCTCCGGTCCTTGGAGTCGGTCTGCTCGCTCATGCTGTCGCCTCTCCCGTGGATTGACCCGTGCCAGGACCCCAGAGCCGGACCGCGTCCGAGAAGGCGCCGGCCTGTTCGCGTATGACCTGGAACTGTCCGATGTTCTCGGCGAACTTGAAGCTGGTGTGCGGGATTCCAGCGCGGCGCAGCGCGTCCTCCTGCATCGGCTGGTCGAGCAGCGCGGGATCACAGAACGAGGCCGCCGCGAAGATCACCCCGTCGGCGGCGCAGGACTTCACGCGCCCGACGAGATCCGCGCCCTTCTCGCGGTTGCCGATGTAACGCGACGCCGTCTCGCGTCCGTGCTCGAGGAAGGCGCGTGCCAGGGCGTCGACCGGGTCCTCGTGAGGGCGTGGGGCGATGGGACCATCGATGGTGCGCATGCCGAGCTGGAAGTCGTCGTCGACGATGTCGCAGCCCGCCTTCTCGAGCGCGCGGATGAGGTCGAGCGGGGGTTGCTCGCAGAACGAGCCCACCAGCACCACGCGCACGTTGTCGACGACGCGGGTGCTCCGCAGCTTCACCGCGGCCGTGATCGCTTCGAGGAGCTTCGAGTGGGCCTCGGCGGGGAGCACGGCGCCGGCGCGGACGGCGAGGTAAGCCTCGCTGGCGCGCAGCCGCCACGGCTCGGCGAGCCGAAGTGCGTCGAGCTCCTCGAGCATTCCACGACGCCGATCCTCCCGCTCGATGGCGCCCACGAGGGCGTCGCGGTCGAGCGGCCGTGCGCCACGCTCCTCGAGCTCGCGCGCGATGCGGCGCATCTCCGACGTGTAGAAGCGGCCGCCCACGTCGTGCTGGAAGTTTTGCGGCAGGTCCAGGTACGACGAGTACTTCTGCGGGAAGAGCATCTTCCACATGCCGCTGAGGTTGCGGATCACGTCGCAGATGGACGGGAACACCATCCCGTCGAGCACGTCGAGGTGGCCTCCGAGGCCGAGCTCGACCGTGCTTCGAGGAATGTGACAGATGTACGACTGGAAGTACGAGTCACCGCGGATGATGTCGAGCGAGTCACCCCCACCGAAGACGGCCACGGGGAGGCACCCCATGGCCTCGAACAGCGGGCGGGGCGCGTAGACCGGCATGTGTCCGATGGCCAGCGCGCCCGGGTGCGCCGCCTTCCACTCCTTCACGGCGCCCAGCGAGTAGTCCTCGACGAGCGCGCGTGCCTGGTCCAAGAGCGATGCGGCGGGGTCGTTCACGTGACACCTCCTGCGACGGCGGCGTCCGCCGTGCCGAACTCGACGTTGCGAGCAGGGAGCCGCCCCAGCACGCCGCAGAGCGCGATGCGCTCGAACGTGCGGGCCAGGCTCTCGGGCGAGCCGTGCCGCCCGGGCTCGTACCAGCCGTAGATCCAGTTGAGCATCCCGAACAGGGCGTACGTCGCGCGCTCGAGCTCGGCCTCGTCGTGCTCGGCGGGCGCTCGCTCCCCGACCCCTCCGCACCCGAACTCGACGATGACCTCCAGCAGGCCCCTGGCCATCTCGAAGTACCGCTCCTTGCGCTCGCGAACTGCGGCCCGCCTGGGGGCCGGGAGCGCGCCCGCTTCCTGCACCAGCGCACGCATCAGGTCGGGATGGGCGGTGAAGAACCGGACATGGTTCACGATGAACCCGTAGAGCCTCCGCTCCGGGTCCTGCTCGCGCGCGATCTCCTTCTGTGCGCTGTCGATCAGGGCGTCGAACGCCTCGGTCTGCAGCGCGAAGAGGATGTCCTCCTTCGAAGCGAAGTGGACGTAGAAGCTGGCGAGCCCGGTCCCCGTGGCGCGCGAGAGATCGCGCATCGACATGCCGTGGTAGCCGTCGCGAGCGATGGCCTCCGCCGCCGCGGCGAGGATGGCGGCCCGCTTTCGGTCGGAGCGCGTGCGGGCGTTCATGCATCCGTCCACTGCGGCGCGCGCTTCTCGATGAAGGCCTCGATCCCCTCGTTCCCGTCGTGGCTCGGAAGCAGGCGCTCGAGGTAGCGCCGCTCGGCCGCCTCCAGCGGGCCACCGAGCGCGGCGAGCAGGCCCGACGCCTCGCGGGCGGCACCGGTCGCCTCGCGCAACGTGAAGGCGGACAGCGGTGCCAGAGTGCGGCGATACCAGTCCAGCACCGCCGACTCGGGATCGAGGCTGGCGTCGATGAGGCGAGTGAGCAGGCCGGCGCGGTCGGCGCCCTCCGCGTCGAGGTCCGCCCCTGTCACCAGCAGGCGCTCGGCCAGTGCACCTGCCATCCGCCTGGGCGCGAGGACGGCGAGGACGGGCGGGAGGACGCCGAGCCGGACCTCGGGGCAGCCCATCACGGCCGTCCGGGTCGCGAACAGGAAGTGGCAAGCCAGCGCCAGCTCGAAGGCGCCGCCCATGCAGCGACCTTCGATCAGCGCAGCCACCGGTGCCGGGTGCGTGGCGATGTCCCGAACGAGCTCGCGAAACGCCGCGAGCATCGCGGAGGCCCTGTCGCGCCGGTGCTCCGGCACCGACGCCCCGTAAGAGAACGTGCCGCCCGCGCCGCGCAGCAGGACCATCTTGAGCGCGCGATCGTCCCGGTGCATCGCGAGCGCCTCGCGGAGCTCGTCCATCATGCGCATCGTGAGGACGTTCCCCTTGGGTGCGTCGAGCACGAGCCGCAGGACCCGACCGTCCTCGATGCGGTCCGCGCGGACGGAGGACTCCGCGAGGCGCAGGGTCATCGCGCGGCCTCCTTCATGTGGGCTCGCGCCGAGGCCGGGAGCACCTCGTCGACCAGCGCATCGTCGAAGCGCGCCCCCTCGGCCAGACGCTTGCGCAGCTTCACGAAGTCGATCTCGCGCTCCTCCCGATCGCCGAAGTGGAAGGCCGCGAACCCCGCCGAGGCCTCGGTCGCCATGTTCAGGGAGAGCCAGCTGCGGCTCGACTCCGAGTTCGCGTACCAGTGCTCGAGCTTCTTCTTCCGGAGGCTCTCGAGGGTGCGCCGCGTGCAATCCGGGAAGGTGTACGTCAGCTTGGTGACCAGCTGATCGACCGCCTCGTCCAGCGGTCCGAGGTCGATGGTGCACTCCTTGGCGAGGCGCTTCGCCTCTTCGAGCGTGGCGCCGACCTTCCAGTCTCCCACGCACGGGCGCCCGTACTCGTCGAGCGCGCGATCGGTGATGGCGAACGGGTTGGCGATGAGCGTCCCGTCGGCCCTGCGGTGGGAGGGGACGATGCCGTTGAGGAGCCCCAGCCGGTAGGCCTTGTGCGCCGACCACGGCTCGCACACGCTGAGCGACTCCGCAGCGTGGGAGTAGCCGACGTAGAGGTGCAGGAAGTCGGTCGCACCTCCGTCCGGCGCCGAACCGTGGATCGGTCCCGCCTGACCGAAGCGCGCATGGTCCGCCGCGACCGAGAAGTCGCACGCCATCCCGATCTCCTGACCACCGCCGATGCGCATGCCGTTCACGCGGCAAACGACCGGCTTGTCGCAGAGCAGGATGCTCGTGACCATGTCGTTGAACAGCCGCATGTACTGCAGGTACTCGAGCGGCTTGCGCGCGTAGTAGGTCGCGTACTCCGCCGTGTTGCCGCCCGTACAGAAGGCGCGCGAGCCGACCCCGGTGAAGACCACCGCGACCGCGCGTCGATCCATGCTCGCGCGGCGGAACGCGAGGATGACGTCCTTGACGGCGGCGGTCGTGTACGAGTTCAGCTGGGCCTCGTTGTCGAGGACGATCCACGCCTGGTGGAGCCCCTCGATGGGCGTTCCCTTGCGGTCGCGCACGGGCCGGCGCTCGTAGCGCACGTGGCGCAGCTCGTGTTGTGGGACGAGATCGTGGTCGCGGACGTCGGGCATGGGAGTCTCTCCTTCGCGCTTCTTCATGCTTCGGGGTGCAGTACGAGCCGCCGCGTCAGCCGGTGGTGGGCCATCGCATCGAGCCACTCGACGACGCGCGACATCGGCGCGTGCTCGACGAACGGCGACAGGACGACGCGGCCGTCATAGATGAGGCGGAGTACGTCGGGGTAGGCCTCCGGTGGGCAGCCCCAGGAGCCCTGGATGGTGGCATCGAACGCCATGACGTTCGACAGTCGCAGCGACACCGGCGCGGGCGTGTAGCCAACCTGCACCAGCGTGGCGGCCTGCGCCAGCAGGGTGAAGGCGAGGGTCTGGCCCTCGGGAGTCCCGCTACACTCGAGGATCCGCCAGCGCAGGGAGGCGATGCGCAGGCCGGTGGCGAGGCCGTGCACCTCCTTGCGGACCTCCTTGGGCGCCCGGCCGCCGATGACCACCGTGTGCTCCGCGCCCTGACGCGCGATCGCCTCGAGCTTCCCGGCGTCGACGTCGATGGCGACCACGTGCGCCCCGAGGGCCCGCGCGATCTGCGCGGCGTACCCACCCACCCCACCCGCGCCCACGACGAACACCGCGTCGCCCTCCTGCACGTCGGCGCGACGGAGCGCCTGGTAGGCCGTCGAGACGGCGTCTGCCACGACGGCCAGCTCGGCCCGGTTGATGGCGGCGGGCGCGTCGTCGATGGAGACCAGCGGGCGAGCCGGTACGAGGACGTGCGTCGCGAAGCCTCCGTCGCAGTCGTTGCCCGGCATCTTCTGGCGCGGGCACGCGTTGCCGCGCCCGGCGCGGCAGAACGGGCAGTCGCCGCACGGCAGAACGGCGGGCACGATGACCGCACGTCCCGCCCACTGCTCCGCGCCAGGTCCGACGTCGATCACCCGGCCCACGATCTCGTGGCCGAGGACGAGCGGCAGCGCATGCCGCGGCGCCACCGCACCCTCCGCATACCCGAGGTCCGTGTGGCAGAGCCCGCAGGCGTGCACCTCGACCAGCGCCTCCCCGTTGCCGGGTGACGGGATGTCGAGCGCCCTCCGCTCGAGCGGCTTGCCCGGCTGCACCAGCACCCACCCACTCGCTTGCATCGCAGACCTCCCCGCGCGGCATCACACGCGCGACGTCAGCTGCTCTTGCACTACGAGACGAACGTTCGTCCGCCAAGGGAGCAGATGGCGCGAGATGACATCGATCATGTCGCTTCGCGGAGCCGCATACCCGACGCGCAAGACCTGCGGAACTCACGCATTGCATGCATGGAAAGTGGTGTGAATCCTCCTCATGCGGCGGAAATATTGCGCGCATCCCTCTCGACCCACCTGTGAGCTGCGTGAACCAGCCGGAAGCTGGCGAACGCGAACAGGGGCGCGACCAGCACGTCGACCGTGTAGTGCACATGCTGCAGGAGGACGCCGAGAGCCACGCCCACGACGCACACGAGCAGGGTGAGCTTGCAACGTGCTCCCCGGCTGACGAGGAACATGAGGAAGACCGTCGCGGTGTGCCCGGAGAAGAACAGGTCCCGCGTCAGCAGGGTCCCTGTGGCGAGCGTCTCGATGAGAGGGTCGCGCAACGCAATCATGTCCGTGGGGGGATCGAGCGCCGTGACGTACATCGCCGCCATGCGCATGAGGATCATGAGCACGTACGACTGCACGCCGATGAGGAGCACGCGTGGGTCGCGCCAGACGTCCGCGAGTGTGATCAGGATCGCCACGTAGATCAGCCCGAAGACGAGCCAGGTGGCATCGTACGTAGGGAGCGCGGCGAGGATGGGGTCGTGAAGGTGCGCTCCTGGCCGGCGCTCGACCCACACCAGGAACCGCGCCAGCTCGCGCAGCACGAGCCACAGGAGGACCGGCGCAGTGATGAGCTGCACCCGCAGGCGTCCGTCCTGCCACGCCCCCCGCCACGCCTGGCGAGTCGTTTCCATGTGGAGATCGAGCGGCACTCTGCCCTCGAACCAGCCTGGAGCGCATGACGGATGTCAGCTCCAGCCGATCGTCCGGTGGCAAAATGATCCAGACGGAAGCCGAGCGGAGTCGCCAGCTCGTGCGGATTCCCGCTGAAAAGCGAGCCGGGGCGCGGCGGAATGGACGATGCAGGATCGTGTTTGCATGAAGTGTACACCCATGGACCCGCTCCCGGTGCGCAGGAGGCTGACCGTGCTTCGCGATGGCTCGACCTCTGCCACGAGCCTCGTCTTCTGCGACTCGCAGATGCGGTCGGTGCCGGTTTCTTGCTGTGCGACCTGCGGGGCGGGGGGCGCCGTCGAGCGTGATGCAGAGGGGTGGGAGACCACGGTCGAGTGTGAGAGGTTCGCGCTCACCTCTCTGCGTCCGGACCCCGCTCCTGCGGCACCGGGAGCTGACGGCGACGCATGGGGTCCAGGGATCGTGAGCGTTGCCGCCAGGCTACCGGTAGGGTCCTGCCTCGTGCGCCCCACGGTTTGCCTCGCACACAACGCGCCCCTGCGAGTCGCAGCGCGGGCGCTCGAGATGGAGACAAGCGCCTACGGCGTGCCGGTCGTGGATGAGGAGGGGCGGCTGGTCGGCATCTTGCCGCGCGCGACCACCGCGCTCGGCCTCCTGAAGAACGCCGGGGATGCCGCGGCCGAGCACGTCACCATCGACTGGAGCACGGTCGACGAGAGCCTCAGCCTGAGCGGGGCCTTCGAGCTGATGGTGACACGACGCGCGAGGGAGCTGTCCGTGGTGGGGACGGGGCGCACCGTCGTGGGCACCCTGCGCGACATCGACGCGCTCCGGTTCGTCGCCCACGTGTCGCGAACCGGCATGCGCCCACCGCTCGAACGCGCTGCGTGAGGACACCTCTTTCCCCTGTCGCGCACTGACGCGTCGTGCTGACATCTCGGCGATGCGGGCAGTGGCGGTCCTCCTGGCTCTCGTCCTTGCGGCCTGCAGCTCGAGCTCGCGCGGCGCTGCGGTGTCCGCCGACTCCGGCGCCGATGCGCTGACCGACGCGGGGGAGCAGGACGCCGAGAGCGACACCGGCGGGACGGCGACCTTCCCTGCGCCACATCCTCCCATGCCCCAGGTGCAAAGCCTCGGCGGGCCGGTGATGGCCTCGCCGAAGTTCGTGATCGTCACGTTCACGGGTGATCCACTCGCCGTCCAGATCGACGACTTCGCGAGCAAGGTGGCGGCGTCGAGCACTTACTGGAGCGGCACGACCGCGGAATACGGCGTGGGCCCGGTCTCCGGCGTCGTCGACATCACGGTCGACGAGACGCCCCAGACGAGCCTCGCGGACAGCGACGTGCAAGCGTGGCTCACGACGAAGCTCACCGGGTCCACGGACGGTGGCGCTGCGTGGCCGCAGCCCGACGGCGAGACCATCTACATGGTGTACTACCCGGACAGCGTGACCATCTCCCAGGGGGGAGGCACCAGCTGCAACCAGTTCTACGGCTATCACAGCGACTTCGCGCTCTCCTCGACGACCTTCGTGACCTACAGCGTCGTCGCCCGCTGCCCGCCGTTCCCGGACACTTCGGCCATCGACTCCGTGACGGCCATCGCCTCGCACGAGCTCATCGAGGCCGCGACCGACCCGCTCGTGCAGGACCACCCCGCCTACGCGGAGCCCGACGCCGACCACATTGCCTGGGCGACCCTCGCCGGCGGAGAGCTCGGGGACATGTGCGCCGGCTTCGGCAACGTCTTCTATGACCCTGCCGACGTGCCGTACCTCGTGCAGCGCACCTGGTCGAACAAGGCCGCAGCGGCCAGCCTCGACCCGTGTCAGCCCGACGGCGCGACGCCCAACTTCAACGCGGCCGCGGTGCTGAACGACACCGTCCACGTCACGGAGCTGGGGAGCACGGTCGCGACGAAGGGGACCACCATCACCGCCGGCGCCACGGGGACCGTGGAGCTCGATCTCTACAGCAGCGCCGCGACCAGCGGCCCGATAACGGTGCAGGCGTACGACGCCACGAGCTACCTCTCCATGGGCGCCTCGCCCGCCGAGCTCGAGGTCTCCTTCGGCGGCAAGAGCACGATGACGGGGAAGAACGGTGACAAGCTGCAGCTGAGCGTCAAGGTCCTGCAGAAGGACCCGAGCGGCGGCGAGCTGTTCCTCGTCACCAGCACCCTGGGCAGCGGCGCGAACGCGGTGCAGACCTACTGGGTCGGGCTCGTGGGGAACTGAGCGGCGACGAAGGCGCCCCGAGCCGTGCTAAGCGGGAAGCATGAGCGAGGCGCCACGCAGCACGGTCGCGATCCCCGGTCGCGTCCTCTACGTCACGGAGGACAGCGCGCTCCTCGAGGCCCAGCTGAAGGGCCAGCGCCTGCCCTATGACCCATCGCGCAAGCTCCGCGACAACATCTCGACCGACGAGCTCACCCCCGCGTGGGCCTGCTACTATTACGATGAGACGCTCGCCGAGTTCTGCCTCACGGGCCTGAAGGGGGGTGTCGTGTCACGGGGCGCCATAAAGGAGGGCGGCTTCGGCGTCATCGTCAGCGGCATCTCGAAGGGGTGCGGCTCGAGCCGGGAGACAGCGCCCTACAGCGAGCTCGCCGCAGGGGTACGGCTGGTCATCGCCCGGAGCTTCGAGAAGATCTACCGCCAGAACGCCCAGAACATCGGCCTCTTCCTGAGCACGGACTTCGGGCTCATCGAACGCATCGAGCGCGGCGAAGCCATCCCGGTCGACGAGCTCGTGCGCGGGCTCGACCCCATCAGCGAGTCGATCCTCCGCCACGGCGGTCTCTTCGCCTACAACCGCGCGAGGCTCGAGGGACGCACGAAAACACCGGCGATCACCACGCCGCCTCGGCCGATGACGCTCGCCGAGAAGATCCTCGCCAGGCACGCGGTCACCGACGCGGGCGCGAAGGCCTGGGGTGTCCCCGCCGTCAAGCCGGGCGACGCGTTCTTCGCCCGGGCCGACGTGCGCTTCTCGCACGAGTACGTGACGCCGATGGCCGAGGCGCTGTTCGTGGGAGCGCTCGGCAAGGACGCGCGGGTGAGCCACCCCGAGAGCGTCTACGCGTTCCGTGATCACCTCACCTTCGTCGACCGGGTCCTGCCCGAGGCGCAGCGCGCGCTGGGACTGGACAGGCAGGCTGCCTCGCTCGCCGTCGTGCAGGAGGCCTTCGTCGCGCGGCATCACGTCAAGTACTACGGCGAGGTCGAGCGCGACGGGCAGAAGGTCGGGAGCGAGGCCATCTGCCACAACAAGGTCATCGAGGAGATCGCGCTCCCGGGCCAGCTAGTTCTCGGGACGGACTCGCACACCTGCATGGCGGGAGCGCTCGGCTGCTACGCGTTCGGCGTCGGCTCGACGGACATGGCCAACGCCTGGCTCACCGAGGACGTTCGGGTCACCGTGCCCGAGAGCGCGCGGGTCGTACTGGAGGGGAAGCTCTCGCCCGGCGTGTCCGCCAAGGACGTGATGCTCCATCTCCTGAGTCAGGCGTTCTTCCGGGCAGGGGAGGGGATCGGCAAGGTGCTCGAGTTCACGGGTAGCGGGCTCGCCGCGCTCCCGATGGACGAGCGCAGCACGCTGACCAACATGGCGGTGGAGGCCGGTGGCGTGACCGGCATCATGGCCGCCGACGAGGTCGTGGTGCGCTACCTGTCGCAGGCTCGCGGGCTTCCGGCCGACGAGGTGCGCCAGAAGATCGTCCTGGCCGATCCCGACGCCGTGTACGTGAAGGAGTTCCACGTCGATCTGGGTTCCATCGTGACGATGGTGGCGACGCCGGGCGATCCCCGCAACGGCGTCGCGCTCGGCGCCCTGCTGGCCGAGAAGGGTGAGGTCGCGATCGACATCGCCTACGGCGGCTCGTGCACCGGCGGGAAGATGGCCGACATGGACATGTACGCGAGCGTCCTCGCGCCCGCCGTCGCACGCGGCGAGCGGGTCCACGAGCGCGTGAGGCTCTACATCCAGTTCGGCTCGCAGACCATCCGCCGCTACGCCGAGTCGAAGGGGTACATCGAGCTCTTCCGGCGCGCAGGGGCCGAGCTGATCGATCCTTCGTGCGGCGCCTGCATCAAGGCG